>Ga0180438_10000065_pt1 | contig 210285 bp, 184 predicted proteins | sample SS_ome_12_FD_132455 | JGI IMG/M metagenome (GOLD analysis project Ga0180438, IMG submission 132455) | Hypersaline lake sediment archaeal communities from the Salton Sea, California, USA - SS_3_D_2 metaG | ecosystem: Environmental > Aquatic > Non-marine Saline and Alkaline > Hypersaline >...
CGGACGCTCCATCGGCGGCGGCTCCTCATACTTGTCCATCTGCGACGATATCTCCTCCACCATCGTCACGATCTCCTTCCTTAACTGATATGGCTCCGGCTCCTCATACGGCACGAATGAAAAAAGCATGATAAATAGTACAATACTGGAAAAGATGCCAACCCGCAGATAGACTCCGTACATCCTTTTATGATCTTTCATGATTCCTCCTTCTATTTATTATACCATCGACCTCGTTAAATATTCCCTTTAACTTTATACCAATTCTGTCACCAGTCTTTTCATCTGTTATTGACGATCCCTGCGTATTACTCCTTACGCTCTGCACGATGTAGTTAAAGGACATTAGTAAATGGTCATTAAGTTAGAGTTTGGATTTAGGGATTTGGAGTTTCCCCAAATGGGATGTTAGCGCTTAGCGTATAGCGAAGTAGCATTTGAAGTCTTTACAAAAATATAAAAACGTATATAATTTTGCTACGATGAAGCGCGCGATCGTGCTTGTACTCGATGGTGTTGGCATTGGAGAATTGCCTGATGCAGCAAAATACGGTGATTCTGGCAGTAATACGCTGGTCAATATCGCTGCAGCATGCGGTGGACTGCATCTTCCAACCATGGAACGATTGGGTCTCGGTAATATCGAATCCATCAAGGGAGTACATAAGGTCCATGATCCAATCGCTTGTTTCGGAAAAATGGCGGAAAAATCGCCGGGTAAAGATAGTACATCCGGTCATTGGGAACTCTTTGGCATTATTCTGGAAAGACCGTTCCCGACATACCCCGAGGGATTTCCCGATGAAGTGATGAATGAATTCGAATCCCGTATCGGTCATAAAACGATCGGGAATAAACCAGCATCAGGCACCGAAATCATCCAGGAACTGGGTGAAGAGCACATAAGAACCAGACGACCGATAGTTTATACATCAGCGGACAGCGTTTTCCAGATCGCATGTCATCTTGATGTTTTTAACCTTGATGATTTATATCAATTCTGCCGCGTTGCCCGGGAGATTTTGGTCAATGAACATGGGGTGGGCAGGGTGATCGCACGACCCTTTGAAGGCAAATCCCCTGATTTCAAGCGCACCAAGGACCGGCGCGATTTTTCCCTGCAGCCACCAGAATCCACTTTGCTCGATCTTTTCAAATCAGAAGGCTATGAGGTGATCGTGATCGGTAAAATCGATGATCTTATGGGAAACCGAGGTTATACACGATCCTATCATTCTGTTCTGGACCGGGAATGCGTTGATTTTGTGATCGAAGCGATGCGTTCGGTTGAAGAGGGATTGATCGTGGCGAATTTTGTTCAGTTCGATATGGATTGGGGGCACCGAAATGATACAGATGGTTTCCGGGATGGTCTGGTTGCCATGGATAAAGGGATTGAGAAGATAATGCTTCAACTCAAGCAGAATGACTTGTTGTTCATCACGGCGGATCACGGGAATGATCCGACTACAGCGTCCACTGACCACTCGCGTGAATATGTCCCGCTCCTGGTCCATACAGACAGGAAAAAAGGGTACGACCTGGGAACACGGGAATCCTTTTCAGATCTAGCGCAAACAATCAGCCAGTATTTTGGTATCGAGGGGATACGCCATGGTAAAGACTTCCTCAAGATCTGTCTTTCATAAGAAAAAAATCTCAAAATCCCTTGTAAAGCAGGTTATGCGTGCGGCAAGATCCTCTTATGCCCCTTATTCACGTATTAATGTCAGTGCAGGAATGCTCTGTTCAAGCGGTATACTCTATACCGGCGTCAATATCGAAAATGGTTCCTATGGACTCTCGATGTGCGCGGAGCGCGTTGCTATATACAATGCCTTATCTGCTGGTGAACGTAGCTTTAAAATGATTTTGGTTTATTCCCCGCAGATCGAACATATCTCTCCTTGCGGTGCTTGCCTGCAGGTTATTGGTGAATTCTCTACAGATATTATCATCGTAACGATAAATGATAAACTTGAACTCAAGATCCTCCCCTATTCCACTCTTCTTAAAAGACCTTTCAAACATCCTGTTCTGCGACCTCCGGGGAAATAATCTATGGAACTCTTCATTTCAATCTTTGTCCGGAATCTTTCACAGGAGCAATTCTATCGATTGACAGAAACCCTCGAGCATTTCTCTGCCCGGATCATTGAAGCAGAAAAAGATATGATCATTGCTCGCAGTACAGACATCAATATTGTTGCCTGTTTACAAAAACTAAAGGAAACTTATCCCGAGTCACGTTTCGGATTTTCTCAATACATAGGCTTATCAAGAGGATTATCCAAGATCGCAAAATTCGGTGAGATCCTTATTTCTGAGGAGATCGAGAAGCGGATCATGGAGCAATACGAAATCACATCGCTCGGGATGCTTTCGATCGAGGGTATGAGCAGTCAATTACTGGTTTGCCGGATTGAAAAACCTGTAGCGGATATGCAATTCCCAAAGGCATCTGGGATTGACTTCACTATCCACAGAAAGATGGAACTGGAATCAATTGAGAACCTCTTTCGGGTGACTAATGCGGTCCTGGTCATCGCTCCAGATGGCAGCGGGAAATCTGTCTTTATCGATCAGCTTGTTCAGGGCTGGACCGACAAATTCATTTATCGCAGCGTGTGTCCTGCTTACAGTATCGGCCGTACATTGAAACCGATCACTGATATCGTACACCAGATACTCGATGTACATGACCTAACAAGCATTACAGAACGCCAGGAAAAGATCGAAGAAAAACTTAAAGAACTTGAGATCATGGATATTGCCACGTCTTATCTCGCGATCCTTGATTTCCTTGGATTGAACGCTGAAGATTCCATCCTTGAGAAACTTGAGATCAAGACACGAGTGGAGATCATCTGTGACCGGGTTGCTGATGCAGTAAAGCGATTATCCTGGATCAAACCGGTCGCTATCGTTATCGAAGATGTTAATAATATGGACCCTTCTTCAGTTACCTTTTTAACACACCTTATTGAGAATTTAAGCGAGGAGAAAGTTTTGTTTGTACTGTCGTCTTCAATCCCTCAGATAAATATCCCTGGACTAAAGGAGTTCGAACTGCGTGCGCTTGAAAAAATCCATCTTGAGGAATTGATCGAAAATGCGACCGGCGAGCAAAAATCGCTTCCTGCTACTACACCATTCCATGTACTCCAGTATTTATGGCTGTATTTTGAAGAAAAATTATACTTTCATTATAACCAATACCAGGGTAAAACTACACTCACTAATTTCAATTTACCGTTCCACGATATTAAAATGATCATCAAACGGCGTGTTGAATTGCTCAGTAAAGAGAAACAGGAATTTGTTTGTGGTCTCGCAGTAGCCGGCATGGAATTGTTCCCGAATGAGTTACCGGTTGATGAAAAAATTCAGTATCTTTTCGATTATTTTGTCGAACGACACTTCTTTATGAGATTTCTGAACAGATACATGTTCACTTCGCCCCTGCTCCATGATGAGCTTTATAATATCGTGGATGATAAAGAAAACAGGCACGTCCGGCTCGCGGATTATTACCGGAGGATACAGGGATACGAAGAAGAAGCAGCATTCCACTATCTGAGGGCAGAAAACCATAAGAAGGCTATAGAATACCTCATGAAGTCAGCCCAGCTGGCGATCGAAAAAGGCGGTTATGAATCTGGCATTCATTATTATCAACAAGCACTTGACCTTTGCCAGCGGCAGAAGGATGCGGCAGATCTGGAAGTCTTGGTCGCCCTCAATGAAGGGTTGGCTGATGTCTATCGGTCGATCGGTGATGAGGAGAAAGCACTTAAATATTATAAGATCGTACTCGACAGTTATAAAGAAATACTTAAAGAATGATCCTCGTTTTGTTCTTCATCCTTTCACAGGCAGAAGAAATCCCTCCACCGACCGACACAATCACACCTGACACCTTTGATATTATCACCTATGAAGCACGACAGATCATATACGATCTGGAAACATCTACGATTATATTGAAAGATTCTTCTTCGATCGAATATCAAGATATTCTTCTGATCAGTGATAGTGCTTACTACTACATTCAAACTAACCAGTTAGAGGCATTCGGAAACTGTGATCTTCGACAATCAGAGGACTCGATCAAAGGCAGCTATCTGCGATATAATCTGGATACACAGAAAGCACTGATGCTGAGCGGACGCACCGAGATCGATAATGGATTTCTTGACGGTAGAGAGATCTACTGGATCGATGAAAAAACCATAAACGCATATCACGGCATATATACGACCTGCAGTGATACCCCTCCTCACTATCACTTTTATGCACCGCGCATGAAGGTATATCTCGGTGATATGGTGATCGCTCGACCGATCGTGCTCTTTGTCGAAGGTTTCCCTATCGCGGCTGCACCGTTCTGGTTCGTTCCGATTGCATCCAAACGAAAATCAGGACTATTACCGTTTCGCGCCGGAAATTCTCGAGTCTACGGAAAATACATCCAGGGTTTCGCGTATTATCTGGTTCTGTCTGATTATGCCGATATAACCTTCCAGCTCGATGCCATGGAAAAACAAGGATTCAGACCGCATTTTGAGGGCGTGTGGGATTATTCTCCGTTCACCAAAGGAACTGTATACAGTTCATACATCCGCGAAAATACCACCGGAAATCAGCGTTATAATATCGAAGCACGGAATGAATCACCCCTGTTCCTTCTTGGTTCAAGTTTCAATTGTGATATCAAGTATGCAAGCGACAACAGTTATCGTCAGGCCTACACGGACACCACGATACTCTGGGTAGAACAGGAGATCACCTCATCAGCAACATTGTCCAAGAGTATTCTTGGCTACAAAAATTCAGTTTTTTATGAAAGACGACAGCAGTACGCGGACAGCGTGCTGGAGGAAAAACTGCCGTACTATTCACTCACGAGCCCAAGCAGAACATTATTCTCTTTTCTGCAATATTCGCTATCCGGTCATATTGTCCGCAGTCGGCTTGATTCAGCCGATATTCATGAAAGATCCATGGGGGCGAATATCCATACATCCCCTTCACTCCAGCAGAACATCCTCGGTTTGTTCACGATATCCCCGGGTGCCCAGCTCGACTTTGCGACATTTGATGAAGATACGCTGGGAAATTCCTGGCCCACACGATTCGGTTATTCGTTCAATATCACAGCAAGTACGAATCTTTTCCGACTTTTCAATGTCAATGCCCTCGGTATACATGGTATACTCCATAAGATCCTGCCCAAAGTAACATACACATATACTCCTGATTTCCAGTTCGGTCACTTACCACGGGTTGATGGCATTCCGGTATACGGGAGAAATAATAAAGTCCTGCTTTCACTTGATCAGATATTTGAAAGTAAGGTAGGTAAACAACAAAAAAAAATCATGCTTACACAGATCACCCTGAGTTCTCGATATGATATGGATAGCGATTCCCTGTCTCTGATCAATATCAACTGGAAACTGCCCTATAATCCTTTTCCCGATCCGATCTCAGCATTTTCAAATCAAATCACTGGAACGTTAGATCCTTATACTTATGACTACACATATATGATCAGCAATGCGACCGGTTTCAAGGTCCCGTTCTTTTCTATATCGATCGATCAACGTTATACGCATGAGAACAACTATCAGGTCTGGTTCAATGGTAATATCAAGCCAACACCCCGTTGGTCGATCAACTATGGCGCACGCTATGATTGGGACGCACGTGATTTTGTTGATTTCAACTTCAGCTTACGCCGGGAACTCCATTGCTGGGAGGCGGTCTTCTCCTTCAATCAACTCGGTGATGACTGGCGTTATGATTTCCAGGTACGCATAAAATCGATCCCCGAGGTAACGATCGGTAAAGGTCTGCTGGGATATATTCTTGAGTGATAAGAACGTTACTCAAAGAAAATGTCCCGATTATCTTCGATCTCATCGGGTGTGAAGATATCGTTCATGATCTGCTCGATCCGCACCTGCCGCTTCATCTGCAAAGCATACACCATCGAGGAATCCATCGGAACGACACGTTTATTGTCACAGAGGATGATATAGCCAGCCCAGTCCGTGACCAGGGGAGAAGAGATCTCGCCCGGTGCCATACGCGCAATACGTCCGGCGACTTCGCTGCCCAAGGCACTCTGGATCCAGTTCAATTGCACGCCAGCCTGATCCTGAAATATTACCGTAGTATCGCGTGCCAGGACCTGCTCGACCGGGGTTTTATTGACTAATTGTTGGTGGATCGAAGTAAGCTTCTTTTCAACATATTCAGACAATACTTTCTGCTCCATCTCTGCTTTGACCCGGGGCTCGATCGTTTCATATGCCGGTACCGATGCAGGGATCACAGTATCGAGTGTGAATAAATAATAACCACCGATACTGCTGAATGGTCCTTCAACCTTTCCTTTTTTTGCACGTTTCAAATATGCCTTTAGTCCCTCACGGTCACGTACCGGGAAGGTTACATTGTCGAGCGTCATCGCATAAGTCTGCCGTGCGGTGAGTTCCATTTCATCCGCCGCCGCATTAAAACCAATGTCTTGAACTGCCTGCAGAAAAGCCTCCATGAGATCATTGATCTCTGCTTTAGTCGTCATGGAAACCCGGATATCAGCGCGAACTTTATACACCAGCCCCGCCTGGATCCTCTTTATAATCTCAAAACCATTGGAAGCCTGAATGACATCCGACATCTCTCCATTCTTTAGTTCTTTGTAGACATTCATAAGGTAAGGTTTGAAGGCGACTGGATTATCCGGTTTAAATTCATGCACGATCGCTGTATCGTCTGATACTTCCTGGGCGACCGCGAGAAAATCCTCGCCATCCTCGATGCGGTTCATAAAATCCTCTAATCGCTCGCGTGCTTCCAGGGAATCATCAGGCGATGCCTCCCGCCGGAAGAAAACATATTTTAATATGAATTGTCTGGGATTTTCAAATTCCACTTTATGTTCTTCATAATAAGCGCGTGCGTCTGCATCCGAGATCTGTACTGCACCGCGCACCGCAAAGATCGGAAGACTCATGATACGCAGATCGTAAAAACCCGTTTGACGTACCAGATTTAAACTATCCTCGAACGGGGATACCCATCCGAATGTGGTGAGGAGTGAACGTAGTTTTTCCTGAGGGATCTGCTTTCGCAGATTGTATTCGTATTCAAGCAGCCAGGTCCGGCTTTGAGGTGAGCGCAGCAGTTCAAGGTACTTATCATAATCGAATTCGCCCTGCTCATTCTTCATGAAATCCGCATTATATATCTCGCGCGGCGGGTTACTGCGTATGACTGCCCAGAGTTCTTCATCGGTAACGCCTAATCGCTCTTTGGATATCAGTTGCTGCCAGACCACCTCTTCGATCATGAGATTCCAGACCTCCTCATCCGATATCCCCCTTAATCTCTGCTGTTTCTCCTGTTTGAATCCCATGTATTCCCGGTATGAGATCTTCTGATCGTTAATGACTGCGATGTCGGTTGTTTTATCCCGGCGCTGCCCCTGGATATTCTGACCCCAGTTGAAAAAAATCAATGCTCCGAATCCAATAAGAGCGATAAACAGCACATACTTAATATATTTCCTTAACTTCTGCATTAACATATGACAAACCTCCTTACTCTAACATGTTCCATTATTAATCCCCATGACCGTATGACCATCAGGGACAACATAACAGGTGAAATCATCACCATTATGCTCTTTCACCTGTTCAAAAGCTGCTGCGATATTGGAAACAACAGAAAACTTCATATTTGATAGCACTTCATCATCCAGGTCAGATACAACAATAATCTTATAATCCTGTAAAATACGCGCGGTCTGATACGCACGTTGCCCCCCGATCGTGATCGTATGTTCTGGTGCACACAGAAGATCGTCGACTGTCCGTTGCGAAAGCAACTGCAAAAATGCATCATTACCCACCCCCAGTGCACATTGTGCAACAAGTATGATAGTACCGCCGGGTTTAACAATGGGGATGACATTATTCAGGACCTTATGACCTACATAGAACGTCCGGTCACCCCGGCAACCTCCTGCAGACACGACCGCACAATCAGCAATACGCTGGACACGCATACAGCGCTGTTCCCGGAAGCGTGAAATCCCCTGATCAAAAGCATGGACCGGATCTCCACTCACAACATTACATGTCTCATTATCTGCAGTCTCTACCACGTTCACCAGATAATCCAGACCGAACATCTCTGCGGCCTCCTGCATTTCCCGGGCAATGACATTCCCGGCTAAAGCTCCCTGCACAACACCCTCACGTTTGAGCTTACAATGGTTGCCCTGTATCGTATCATAGCCAGCGATGCCAGGGAGCACGGCCTTCCTCCCCCCGGAAAAACCTGCCATGTAATGAAAATCGATCTTTCCGGTTGCAATAACGAAATCTGCCTGATAGGCACGTTTATTCACGCACACATTGAGATCCGTGCTTGTCGTGCCGATTGAAACCAACTCTTTATGGCAATCATGAAAAGTAAATCGTATTGACCGCTCCATATCCCCGTATATATCCCGGTTCTCCTCGATCGTATGCGGACGGTGTGTGCCCAGCGCAACAAGACATTCGATGTTCTGCTCATCCACTCCAGAATCGACCAGTTCGCCAACCAGCAATCCCAGGATCTCAGCATAATGTACGATAGAGCGTGTCCGGTCAGATACAATAATCACAACCTCACCCGGTCGGTTCCTGTGTAAGATTGTTCTCAGCCGTTCTTTTCCGATCGGATTGAGCAGACTTTCCTTGACCAATATATCAAACGGACGCACCTGGGGTCTTGCGGGTTCAATGATACCCAGCACGTTATGATCCGGTAATGTATAATCAATGACATTGGGTCCGAAATTCAAGCGCATACGCTATTGTATTGAAATACAACTTACTGTCAATGTCCATACGTTGACATTCAAAGGCCCACAACTATAATACATAATATGAAATGCCCATCCTGTGGATTTAAGAACATTGAGGGTATGAATTTTTGCGGTAAATGCGGTACCCGCTTATTGGATATACAGGAAGAACAACGCAAATTCGCAACGGTTCTGTTCGCAGATCTAAAGGGCTATACGACACTTTCTGAAACACGGGATCCCGAAGAAATGAGCGATATATTAAAACAACTTTACAGCCGATTCGATGATATTCTTAATTCTTTCGGTACCGGATACCGTGATTTCATCGGTGATGCTGTCCTTGCATTATTTGGTGTTCCCGTGACCCATGGTAATGATGCAGAAAACGCTGCCCGTGCTGCTCTACTGCTGCAACGTGCAATTGCACAATATTCAAAGGAGATCGATCTGCCGTTACAGCTGCGGATCGGCATGCACTCTGGGGAAGTTGTCTATGGTGAGATCGCACCTGTAAAGATCACCGTAACAGGCGATGCGATCAATACTGCTCAGCGTCTTCAAACCGCTGCCGAACCCGGCAGTATCTATGTTTCAAAAGTCACTGCCCGGCTTATTGATGATATGTATACCTTTGTAGAACTTCCTCTTCTTTCTCTTAAAGGAAAAACCGAGCGCATAAAGGCTTATCGTCTTGTTGGGCATAAAGAAAAACGCACCATAAGTGCCTTGCCGCTGGTCAACCGTAAGAAAGAACTCGCTAAACTGGAGAAGATATTCGCCACGATGCATGAAAAGAAAAAGGCATGTTACGTTATGTTAACGGGCGAAGTAGGTATAGGAAAATCGAAAGTAGTCAATGAATTCCTCAAACACATACGTGAAAATACGCAATCCAGGTGTTTCCTCACGAGGGCTGTCCAGATAAGCAGAACGCCCTATACAGCCCTCGTAGAGCTACTGCAATTCCTGTTTGAGATCGACCCAGATGCCACGGTTGTTGATAAGAAAAAGATAATTGAACGCCAGGTAAAAAAATATCTTCCACTGGATCCAGTCGCCCATCATTTCATAGGCTTTTTCTTTAATGTTGAATTCCATGAATCACCTCTTGGTCAACTCGCGGCTGAACAATCAAGGATGTCCGCATTTGCGACTTTTAAAGCGTTAATACAATCCGTTACGTCTGTTTCTCCATTACTTTTTATCATTGAAGACCTTCAGTATCTCGATCAAGGAACCAAAGATGTGCTTGAATTCGTTTCCCATATCCAGACAGCAGGGTCAATGATGATCGTTTGCACGGGATGGAAAGAAAGTTTTATTGACGAGATAAATACCCGCAATAGAAAGAGCTGGCGATCATGGCATCTTATCGAACTTGAGCCATTCGAGGAATCCGATTCCCGCGTCCTTCTGGATCACTTAAGCGGAGGCAAGAAGCTACCCCCGTCTCTTGTTACATATCTTCTCAATAAAGGAGAGGGGAATCCGCTCTTTTATAAAGAATTCATCACAGAACTGCAAGATATTGGCATTTTAGTGGAAAAGAGTGAAGGATATCAGCTTACCTCGAGTCTTGAGGACATTCGGCTGCCCGTGAATATACGTACACTGCTTGAATCCCGGGTCGATCGACTGTCGGATCATGAGCGGGACACCTTAAAATATGCAGCGGTTATTGGTACTTCATTCTGGTATAATATTCTCAAATCCTTGAGCAACAGCAAGATCGATCCGGCACTCAAACAACTGGAAGAAAAAGACTACATCATTGAATGTAGACCATCGCAGATCAAAGGTGATCGCGAATTTGTGTTCCAGCATAGTCTTCTCCGGGAAGCAGCTTATAAAATCCTTTTAAAAAAAGTCCGGCGTGATTTACACACAAAAATTCATGTCCTGCTGTTGAGTCATTATGAAACAGGTAAAATTCCGGAAATGCTTTATTTACAATTATGTGCCCTGCACAGCGAGGGCGCTGAAATGCACCAAAAAGCTATCGACTACTACCGTCAATGGGGAGCACAGGCTCAAGACATGTATGCAATGGCCGATGCTTTATCCGCTTACTCAAAAGCCCTGGATATCATGGAGAATATTCTCAAAGATACACGGTCCGATCGGTTCGCTTCCCTGTTGAAAAAACGTGCAGAATTGCGCTATTTTCTCGGATATCTTAAGGATGCTCAAGAAGACTACAACCGATTGAAAAAGCACCCGGAGAAAGTCATGCAGATACACGGGTATCTCGGGCTTGCCAGTATTTTTGAACGAACAGGCAATTATAATAAAAGTGTTGATCTTAGCCTTGAAGCGGTAACGATAGCAGAGAAAGAAAGCCACCTTCGTCTTCAGGCTGATGCTTTGAATCGCTGCGGTCTTGCTTACTGGCGCAAAGGCATATTCCAAGAGGCGCTGAAACTGATCAAGAGCTCCTACGTCTTATATAAACGAATCGAATCCAGGGCAATTAGCGATGCTGAGCAGCAGGAAATAAAAAACGGCATGGGTGCAAGCCTCAACAGCATGGGCACGGTGTATCATAAAATTGGCGATCACAAAGAAGCACTCAAGGCATATGAACAGAGTCTGGAGATATTTAAAAAGGCGGGCGAAAAACGGAAGATCGCTGCAGTACTCAGTAACATCGGTACGGTATTTTCAGACCAGCGTGATTACAAAAGAGCACTCGAATATTATTCCGCGAGTCTGGAATACCGGAGTCAAATCGGCTACCGTTACGGGATCGCGGTGTCCCAGCATAACATCGCGATAATCCACTCATGCATGGGTGACTATGAGAAGGCCCTTCAACTCTATCACGATGCCCTGGCAATCCGCCGTGAGATAGACGATGTTGCTGGAGCCGCCCTTACCTTGAGTAATATCGGTAGCGTCTATCTGGATCAGGGTGATTTTCTGCATGCCTTGAAAACGTTCGAAAAGAGCAGTGAAATATACGGAGAAATCGGTAATACGCATGAATTAACTGGAGTTTTGCTCAGTATGAGTAAGGTAAACTTTTTAATCGGAAATTTTGATATTGCGAAACAGTTACAGAAACGTGCGGCTAAAATCGCACAATCACTGAATATAAAAAACCTGATCGCCGATACTCTTATAATGGAAGGACAGCTGCTCCTGTATGAAGGTAATTACGAAAACGCGTTCCGTATACTGCAAAAGACCAATGATCTATGCATGCGTGAACAATTAACGTTTCAAATGCCAGTTGCTCGTGCCCTTGCAACTCAGGCACAGTATCAAATGTCACCGGACCGGAAGACGAAAAAACAGGTCATTGTACAAATGAAAGAGGCTCTTTCCCGATCACAAACCAATCACGATGTTCGAGCAGAATGCCGTGTTCTTCTTTCGCTAATCACTATTTATCATCAACTACAGGACTATTCAAAGGCAAACAAGGTGTGTGATACCCTTCTTTCATTGATCAAGAACAGGAATATTCTTTTTTTATTGCCTGAGGCTCATTACCATAAAGCACTTGCTTTAAGTGCCTGCGGTGATAAAAAGGGTGCACATGACCATTATGACAAGGCACTCACCCTTGCAACTATGCGTGGTCAGAAAAATCTCGTCAAAACCATTAAAACCATGCATTGATCCATCAAAGCAGGTCCAGTTGACTTAACCCACAAATATGCTATAATCTCCCATGATCGACACCAGGTTGCTTAAAGAAAATCCGGAAATGATTCGCAATGCCCTGGAAAAGCGCGGACTGAAATTCGATCTCGATGGTCTGCTCGATCTGGACGCAAAACGCCGGAACGGTATCACCCGGATCCAAGAATTGAAAGAGGAACGGAATACAACCTCTGAACAGGTTGGTGAATATAAACGCATAGGAAAAGATACCGGGGAACTCATGGAAAAGGCAAAGGCGATCAGCCGGCAGATAAAAAATATGGAAGAACAGCAAAAAGCACTTGAGCTGGAATTTACCGAATGTATCCAGTGGATCCCGAATATTCCCCATGAATCGGTGCCAGTCGGTAAAACAGCCTCGGATAATGTCTTTGTGCGCGGTCTTAAAGCTCCGCCAGACAGATCTTTTCATACAATGCCCCACTGGGAGATCGGTGAAGCACTCGACATCCTTGATCTGAAACGGGCAGCAAAGGTTGCAGGATCACGCTTCCATGTTCTTAAAGGCACCGGTGCACAATTGGAGCGTGCACTCATCAACTTTTTTCTCGATCTTCATACAAAAGAACATGGTTATACAGAAATCCTTCCTCCGGTGCTTAATAATCGTGCGAGCCTGTTCGGTACAGGACAGTTACCAAAACTCGAAGAAGATATGTACAAGTGCCATGACGATCTGTACCTTTGTCCGACTGCTGAGGTTCCGCTCACGAACCTGCACCAGGACGAAATCATACCAGAGAAGCACCTCCCGATCCAGTATGTTGCCTATACACCCTGTTTCCGGCGCGAAGCCGGATCGTACGGTAAAGACGTCCGTGGAATTAAACGCGTCCACCAATTCAATAAGGTCGAGCTGGTTAAATACACAACCCCGGATCAGGGACACCAAACATTTGAAGACCTGCTCCGCGATGTAGAAAAAACCGTACAGCTGCTTGAGTTCCCTTACCGCATCATGCTGCTCTGCACTGGAGATATGACATTCGCTTCGGCAAAGACGTACGATATAGAGATCTATTCTCATGGTGTGAAAGAGTGGCTGGAAGTATCATCGGTGAGTATTTATCATCGCTACCAGGCAAGGCGTGCTAATGTCCGCTTCCGTTCTGTGTCCGGAAAGGTCGACCATGTCTTTACGATGAATGGATCAGCACTTGCTCTCCCGCGTGTGGTCATTGCTATCCTCGAGAATTATCAGACCGAGGATGGCAGGATCAAGATACCAGATGTCCTGCGACCTTACATGAACAACAAAACATACCTTGAGTAAGTAATTTCATTTTTCGCAAAAACGAGAGAAGCGAAAATAACGATGCTAACGTAATCAACGTTCTACTTCCATTCACATTTTTTCACGCTCAGCAATATCATTATATCAAGAGAGTTGACCTTGACACGAATACCTTTTTTCTTATAATTTTACATCTCTTATACAAGGAGGATCTATGAAAAACATATCCCGGCGTGATTTTCTAAAATTTCTCGGTGCCGGCACTTTGGGGATCGTTGCAAAACACGGCGTTCCTTTTGCACCGACTACAGGAACCCGGCAAACAAGCGATGTGATCCAGTGCTATGATGAAAATGCTACTTCCGGTGGCATCGTCAACAACACGGTTGCCCAGATCATGGTCGATGAATCGATAAAAACATTGACCGGCATTTCAGACGTCGGTGAAGCATGGAAGTCTATTTTCCCGGGTATCACACAGAACAGTACGATCACGATCAAAGTGAACTGCATAAACAGTAATGTACCGACCCGCCCTGAGCTGGTCGACTGTATCATCAATGGGCTTGCCTTGATGGATTTCGGTGGTCAGAATTACCAGAAAAACAATGTTATCATATGGGATAGAACAAATTATGAATTAACCAGTTCCGGATACACGCGCTACACAGGTAGTGATCCAAACACACCACGCTGTTTCGGCACCAATGAATCAGGGGTCGGGTATGACGGCTCTTGCCCGCTCATTGTTACCGGGAATACCACCTACCCGAGCCGGATCATGAGTATCCTCAGCGATTATCTGATCAATGTGGGTGTTCTTAAGAACCATGGTACGTCGCAGGTGACCCTGAGTCTGAAGAACCACTACGGATCCGTGAATCCGGTGCCATCACACAGTGGTTATTGCAGTCCGGCAATACCCTCCTTGAACCAGCAGATCCGTGACGTGATCACACCCAATGACATGCAGAGAATATTCATTATCGATACTCTCTGGGCTTCGGTTGTGAACGGACCATCAGGTAATCCCGATTGGAATCCAAAGAAGATTCTCATGAGCCTGGATACTGTGGCATGTGATTACCGCGGCTGGCAGGTCATTAACGAAGAACGCCAGGGTAGTGGCTACAGCCCGATAAACTGGCCTGTATACCACATCCAAACCGCCGCCCAATCACCCTATAATCTTGGTTCCACGGATATCAATCTTATTGAGATCAATAATCCATCGAATATATCCGAGTTAAAGAATAAGATCCCGGTGTATGGTATTGTTTCAGTCAATCCCAATCCCGTCCATACCCAGGCGGTGATAGCGGTATCACTGATGAAATCCTCCCAGGTACTTATCGATCTGGTCGATACCGCAGGTCGGATCGTCACGATGATCTACAGCGGTTACAAGACCAGCGGAAACCATACAATACAATACAGGCTGAATGGAACGATCTCGACCGGGACATATTATATGCGCTGTCATTGTAATGGATCAACGACAGTTCAAAAAGTCGCGATCATTAGATAGTGAGGTAATGATGAAATACTCAACATTTGGTGTGCTCCTGTGCCTGCTGTTAGCGATATTCTGTACGCAGGAAGAGAGTGCTCCACCCAAAGATGTAGTTGATCTTGTACCTTTGGATAACGAGATCAGTGGATGGAACAGAACAAGTGCTATGCAAATCGCAGAAAATGAAGCACAACTATGGGATCTTATCAACGGTGAAGGACAGGTGTATATCGACAACGGCTTCGAAAAATGTGCCTTTCAGAATTATACCGGGGATGTAGGTAGTACCCCTTCAGTTGAATTAAAGCTGCGCATATTCGATCAGGGCGATACTGTCAATGCAAAAGAAGTTTACGATGCGGTCGCGCTTGGTACCGAAACACCCTGGAATGAAACCGGTCATGCCGGAGTCGAAGCGCGCTATAGACTCGAAAGCGGTATGGTGATCAACTACTACGTTCTCGAATTCTGGGATGAAGAATTCTTTGTCTGGATCGAGATCGACGATGAATCCCAGGCTGCGCTCGATGTCGCCAAGCTTTTCGCTCTTAATATCTCGAGCGCAATACAAGATACGACAGGAAGTAACTGAACGTGGATAAAATATCCCGCCGTGAGTTCTTGAAGATCAGTGCCGGGGTAATTGTTGCTAGCAGCCTCCCGAGTGTGGTATTCAATCCACTGAAAGCTCAAGCAATAGACCCGGTAGTAAGTGTCGCCCGCGGGGATGCAAGTAAACTCGTAAAGACTGCGGTTGATGCTTTGGGCGGTATCGAAACTTTTGTTAAACCTGGTCAGACCGTTTGTATCAAACCGAATATCAGCTTCGCCGCGAACACAGAATGCGGAACCACGACCAGTCCAGATATTGTAAAGCAAATGGTGGAATTATGTCTGGCAGCAGGTGCGGCAAAAGTCATCCTGCTGGATCATACGATCGCTGATCCAGATATCTGTGTAGAAAAAAGCAATATCAAACAGGCGATCGTTGATGCGAAAAAGGTCGGTCTCCTTGCCCTGTCTCAGGAGCGGCAATTCATTGAAACATCGATTCCGACTGGTCAAGAATTGTCTTCGATCAAGATCGCGAAAGCACTGCAAAAGGCCGATGTGCTTATCAACCTGCCCACTGCAAAATCCCATTCCGCGACCGGAGTCAGTCTTGGCATGAAAAATTTGATGGGATTGATCTGGGACCGGGGATTTTTGCACCAGGTCAATCTTCATCGCGCGATCGCTGAACTTGCTCTTGTCATTAAACCACACTTGACTGTAATTGATGCAACACGCGTTCTGACTACTGGCGGGCCTGGTGGTCCGGGTAAAACAGTGAAACTGAATACCGTCGTAGCTGGTACTGATCCGGTCGCAGTAGATTCCTATACGGTTGGTCTTACACCCTGGTATGGCAAATCATTTGTCGGAAGCAGTGTTAAGTATATCGTTGCAGCATCTGAGCTGGGACTGGGAGAGATCGACACCGGGAACATGAGTATCAAGGAAATCGAGGTGTAGACCGGTACTGTGTCCAGATCCATCCTAAAAACCCACCGGCTCGTCCGGTGGTTGATACAAATTTCCTTCCTTGCCTTCTTCGTCATATTGTTTATCCAAACACGTTACGGCAGACAAACCGGTTACCAGCACCTGTTCTTCCGTTTTGATCCATTGATCCTCACCATCACCAGTATTGCCGTACGTGCGTTGATCAGTACTGCACTCCTGTCCATCGTGCTTGTTATCGGCACGTTCATTTTCGGTCGCTTCTTTTGCGGTTTTGTATGCCCTTTAGGGACGACAATAGACATCTGGGATACGCTGTTCCGTAATCAGCGATCACCCAAACACGAAGGAATAAACATAAAATATTTTATCCTTCTTTCATTATTAACAGCCGCGATCACCGGCAGTTCATTCATCCATTTTTTCGATCCTCTGATAATAATGGAAAGAACATTCACCCTTATCATCGCACCGGTTGCGACATTTTTCCGTGGCATGATCATACCGATCGCACCGGTAGTCTATACCGAGGCGATCATTGCGGCTATGGTATTCTTGTGCATTCTTGGACTTGGTTTTATCGCGCCACGGTACTGGTGTCGCTCCATATGCCCGCTGGGTGGTTTGTTTGCCCTTCTTTCGAAATTCTCAATATTCAAATTTTCGTTTTCTGATACCTGCACGCAGTGTGCATTGTGTGATCCTATCTGTCCGACCGGCGCGATATCCTCTGAAAATCAACAAATCGATTCAGCAGAATGTATTGCCTGTCTCAGGTGCCAGCACGAGTGTGCCCAACATGCGATTTCATACCGTGCGGATCGGACGCATATCCCGCTCAAAATGTCAAAACGGCAATTCCTGATAGCCCTTGGCGCAGGTATCATAACGGCTCCTTTATCACGTTCACTGCTGCACTCAAAAACGAGTGGAAGATTGCTACGCCCACCCGGGTCTGTTCCGGAACCGTCATTTTTGAATATGTGCCTGCACTGCGGCAAATGCATGAAAGTATGCCCGACGAACGGACTGCAACCATGCATCCTGGAATCTGGTGTTAACGGTTTATGGACACCCCGACTCACCCCGCGGATCGGCGGGTGTGAAAAGAATTGTAATATGTGTGGTCAGGTGTGCCCGACCGGTGCGATCCGGAATCTTACACCCGAGGAAAAAACTTTTGTAAAAATGGGCACGGCAGTCATCGACCGCAGCCGCTGTATTGCGTGGGAACAGGATAAGGTGTGTCTCATTTGTGATGAAGCATGCCCGTATGATGCGATCTCCTCCAAAAATGAAACGATCCAGGGTACTGCCCTGCTGCGCCCATTCGTTGATGAACGTATATGTACCGGTTGTGGACTGTGTGAAGCACGCTGTCCGATCGACGGTGCGGCGGCGATACAAGTATACAGTATCGGTCAGGAAAGAAAACATAAAGGGTCCTACATTACCGAAGAAAAAAAGGAACTCCGCGCCTGCCAGCAAAAAGATGAAGACCTGCCTTCAGGTTTTATCCTGGAATAGACTTTGATCGTACTCATCACTATCCTTCTGTCAATCACGGTAAAACCGATAAGTGAACAGCCTGTGATCCTGGATGGAACCACCGACATTTATGCCTCAGAATTCCTTTTTTTCACGACCTCACAGGGTATATATACTTTTGACCGCAATACCATCACATGGGGGCGGATAACTACTTCTAATGGACTACCGGGGAACACGATCAATGTGATCGGCCTGGATGAAGGGATCCTCTGGGTCGCCACACCTTTCGGTCTTGCTTCCGCTGATGTCCGGATCAACGATTGGCGAAGATACGAAGAGGTTCAAGGCTCGATTGAAGGACTCGCCTTTGATGATGATTATGTGTATGCGGGCGGTGATTTTGGCCTGTACCGTTATGATAAATACATTGAAACATGGGAGATTATTGACTCCATGCCCGTGCAGCACATGATGAAAGCAGAGGAGTATCTCTGGTGCGTTCAGGATACTGGTATAATCCGATATGATTTTTCATATGAAAAACTCGAGACAATACCCGGCGCACCATCGGGTCGGTTTGACTATTGTATTGAGACTCCAAGTGCTCTATGGTTCTTCTCCCCATCCGTCTTTGCCTCCTTTCACAAAGAGAAAGACGGATGGTCCATGTACCCGGGCTACGAGATCCAGGATTATGAGATCGTTGGTGATTCTGTGTTCATTATATCCCATGATTCATTGTTTCTTTTTGAGCCCAGGGCAGATGCCTGGGTGTTCTATCGTGACATTACCGGTTTCCCATCAGTAAAAGGCGTAGGCGTGTACGCCACCACTGTTTTATGTGCGACCGATACCGGGCTTTTCCTGTATGAATGGAAAGAGCGCCGTCGAGAGTCATTCACACGTACCAGTGGATTACAGCACGACGTGCTGATCGATGCTTATGAAGATGCTCAATACCGGTACGTAATATCGAATGAGAACATCCAGTATCTGAACAAGATCACTGATATATGGGAGATTGAACCGATACAGCAAGCGGGTCGTTACCGTCCCCGTGTCTTTTATCTCGATGAAGCTGGCGGGCATGCCCGTGTCGTCCCGGGTATCGACCTTAAATTACAGGGGCGTGCTTATTATACGACCACCTATTCCATCACGGACAGCGTATTTTCCACTGATTACGAGAACATTAATATGAAGATCATCGGCCAACACAGCAGTAACCGGTTGATCTCGATTTATTACGATGATACGGATAAGGACCAACCGATGTATGGCTTTGGATACCGCGGGCTGAATAGGGATCTTCTCTTTCGCGGTGATGGCGGGTATCTGTGTTCCGAGTATTATGAACTTGATATTTTCCCCCAGTTTTCCACCCTGGGCGGACACGCAAAGTTGCGTTATAACAACAGCGTTCTTAATTTACAGGGAGGCTTTCTGAAATCACGGGTACGCAAGGATTTTTATTTTGGCACTGACTTCAAAAAAGAAGGAATGCTGTTCGATATTCATTACCAGCATAATATTTTCTATTCAATTCACATCCCTGAGCGATCGATACGTCATGGTAGTGATACGGTATTCGTTGATGACCGTCAGGACTCAACGAATACTATCGGAACCCGTATCAATCAGATGATCGGCGGCATTTCCGGTGATTATGATGTACTTATTAATGGGATCGATTACATAATCGACCATGAATGCGGATTTATTCAATTTTTCCGACCACAGGCAGATACTAACATTGTGGTTCTTTTCCTTAATGGTCAGGATATCGTCATCCAATCAGATGGCGTGCATGATCATGATAAGGAAAATATCTATCTTCTCGGACCGGATATAGTACCCGGGTCATGCTCGCTCTCGATCGTTGACACACTCGGTCAGCAATACCCCTTGAACACATGGAATCTTGATCCTGATGGAGATGGACAGGTTGACCCCACGTACCTGAACCACGACTTGGGGTATCTCGAATTCCCGCAGAACCGCCCCTTTCCAAATGCTGTTTATGATGACACCCTTCATATATATACTATCCACTATACCCTGTATTCTTCAACACCATTTTACTACCTTTCACACAAACCCATAGCATTCGGAAGTGAAAGGGTTTATGTGGATGGAGATCTCGTTTCACCGGGCTTGCATTATATCATGGATTATACCTCCGGTATACTGCTCTTTATACAAGAAGATCTGATCACGGATTTCAGTGAGATCGAGGTCGAATATAGTTCAGTTGAACGCGAGAATGAAGACACCTATTATTCTGTGCAACCGATCGTGCGTATCAATGATCACATTGACCTTGCCCCTGGTTTCACTCAGATCGTCGATGAACAATTTATGCATCTGTCCGGACGCCTTGAATATGGTTCAGATGATGGCATCAAGGTGAAATATACCCCCCAGGCCGCTCTGAGCACTGATTCTGCCTGCGCACAACACCATGACCTGATCACCCGATACAAATTCGTCGGTCTTACTGGTCATTTTTCCACTTATAGCGATGAATTCGAAGGATTCGGCTCGAGAAAGAAAAAATACGGGACAATCGCAAATAAGGGAGCGATAAGTGCTCATCTCGATATGCACCGGCACATAACGTTCGATGGTGCGTATTCACGGGAGCAACAACGCGATTCCCTGTCAAGAAGTATGATCCTTCAGCATGCTTCCGGGAAAATCAACTATCTCAATCCAACACTACCAATGTGGTCTCTCCTCTATGCGCGAGATATCCTCCCGGATTATGCCAAGAGTCGCATGCGAGCCCATGCAAATTACGACTTCTCACTGCTTCTCCCCCGGGTGAAACTGAGCATGACAGTCATTAATACACAGATCCAATTCTCCGATGAATTACATGGCCACTACGCACTCGAATACATCCTTCACAGTGGTTTTGTATTCCCGGTACCAATAAGTGCAAATATATACTATCGTAGAAACCAGGTGTCTTACTATCAAACAAAACAGACGCAACTGAGCGAAATCATCGGCTCGCTCAATATTGATGTAATACCGGGTCTGTACTATTCCGGCAATTACCTGCTGGAAACGAACCAATACTTTCTGAATAGTTCCCAGGAAGCCGCGCTTCAATACTATTTTTATAACAATTTACATATTGCTCCTGGTCGATGGCTTGCGCCTTTGAGTGTTATCAACCTCGCATGCGGATTGGGCAAAAACTTCGATGAATACATACGGCACTTAGATACTGGGTACAAAATCCCGCCCTATTTGCTCTCACATCTTGAAACCGGTTCGCTCTCGAGTTTGAACTTAACTGATTCTTATTACGGTTTGATACAGTTAACGCCGTGGGCGGACCTGCTCATATGGAATAAGTACTCGGTCAGTATGAATGGGCAATCATATTATGAAAACCCTGAACTCCAGAACACGATTCGCAATCTCCTGCGCATTGAATACGAACCCTTCTCTCTCGGGCTCTTCACCTTTTTATGGGATTATAAAGAGATCGTCAGTTATCCAGTTATTACGACGTATAACTTCTACGGTGAATGGAACAAGCCATGGACACCGGTGTTGCGTACCAAGGTATCTACAAATTACCGGACAAATAAAGATGACTATATATTAACAACCAGCGATGATTCGGAATTGAGAACGAACATTGAAACCCTCTTGCGCTTCAATCCTAAATCCTACATTACGATCAATGTCGGTGGCAGTCGCCAGGAGATCGATCTCGATCACGCTAAGTATCTTTTCACACCGGGAGCCGGGATCAATATCAACTTGCTCCGGTTTCTCTATGTACAATGCGATTATACGCTTACACACATAATAGACAGCACCACGACACACCAGATAAGCGCAAAACTTACCGGTAAATTCTAAACGTGGGGTTGACAGAAGACACGATCATAATATATTAAACCATGAAACTAATACATTTACAAGAAATACCCCTTGAAAAATCCAGTCTTGCCGGCACACAAGGCACGACCCTGCGCTGGCTGATCGCAGCACAGGACGGCGCGCCGCACTATGCAATGCGGCTGTTCGAGATCGAACCGGGCGGCTCGATCCCCGCGCACACGCACGAGGATATAGAGCACGAGATCTTCATCGTGGAAGGCAAAGCGCTATGTAGTGACGGGGATAAAGATACAGTAGTCAAAGCCGGTGACGCGCTCCTTATCCTGCCGGGTGATCAACACAGTTTTAAGAACAACTATGATCTTCCCTTCCGTTTCATCTGCGTAATACCGGTATAAACAAATCACAACAGTCCCTCTATTGACTTAACAGCGCTTTTTGATACACTTTCGCTGTGTTTCATCTCCTTAAGAACCGCGGCATCACCTTTCTCGCATTTTCCAATACCATCTCCCAGTTAGGTGATCGCCTTACTCACATGGTGATCATTACTCTGATCGGCACAATGTTCCCGGGCAGGATCAGTGCGTTCAGTGAATTCGCCCTTACCTGGTCGTTGCCGGTCGTTATTCTTTCGCCCTTTGCAGGGGTCATCATTGACCACTGGAACAAACAGCAGATCATGCTCCGCTGTCATATTGCGCAGACAATATTGATCGTCATCACTCCAGTAATCGTTATTTTGACAAAAAGCAGCGTGCCGATCTGGATACTCGTCGTCCTTTTTTTCTCGCTCGAACTGTTCAACAATGCCTCGCGCAATGCTGTGGTCCCGGATCTTGTCGGCTATAAGGACCTGGTACCGGCCAATTCTCTGATCATTGTCTTTGCCCGTATTGCCACATTTCTGGGCATGGTCGGGGGTGGCTATTTGATCAAATGGGTGGGCTGGCAACTGGGTTTTTATATCGATGCCTCGACCCATTTCATTGCTGGTCTGCTCGTTCTTGGAATGGGCGCACCGGCGTTGTTCGCGCCGGTCAAAAAATTTGAGTACTCGCTGATCCATGAATTGAAAAAATCCTTTTTCCGTTTCATGGCAGATCTTAAAGAACTCGGCATCCTGCTTGCGAAGGACCGGGCGGTAATTTTTGTCATGGTCTCAGTCGCGATCTTACCATTTGTCGCATCGATCGCTTATACCGTGCTGGTTTTTCTCGTCCAACAGACCTTCGGATTGGGCACGACCGGGGTCGGCTGGTTCGGTGGCGTGATCGGTATTGGTATGCTCATTGGTGGTTTTCTCATGGGTATCTTCGGTAAACGAGTGAACCGCGGACATATCATCATTTCCAGTATTACCTTGATGTCAATAGTGTTTCTTATCGGACCGTTTGTCGTAACACCGGTTTATATGTACTCAGTTGCACTACTGGTCGGCATGCTCTTTTCGTTCATCGGTATATCACAGGATACAATACTCCAGGAAGATGTTCTTAAACACATCCGCGGACGGATCTTCGCAACAAAAGAGTTCGTGATCAATGTTACAATCGTGATCTCGGTTTCCATTGTAGGTGTAATATCAAACTGGTTAAAACCTTACACGATCCTCCTTGGTGTTGGTATTTTTCTTTTTGCCATCGCAGTTCTCTCCCTGGTCACCTTCCTGTCAATACCAGAAGACATCCGCCGTACGATCTAACATATAGTTGCTCTTGACGCTCCTGCACCAATATCTATAATTGACGTATGCCAAAAGCGATCCGATTTGGTGTTTCAATGAAACAGGATCTTTTAAAGCAATTCGATGTACTCATCGCCCGTATGGGTTATTCGAACCGATCAGAGGCGATCCGGGATCTTGTCCGGGAAAAACTTGTCCAAAAAGAGTGGAACTTAACCAGGCGCGAGACCGTTGGCACGATCACGATCGTTTACAGTCACGAAGTCCATGAGTTGACTGAAACCTTGACTACTCTACAGCACACATTCCATAAGAATATCATCTCCACCATGCATATCCACCTTGATGCTCATAATTGTTTGGAAGTGCTTGTGGTTAAGGGGAAAGGACATATCCTTAAAAGTATTGCCGACCGCCTGCTCAGTACAAAAGGCGTTAAACACGGTCAACTTACCACGACCACGACCGGTAAGAAAGTACCCTGAACAGATTACTTCGGACCTTGTCATTGCGAGTCCTGAGACAAACGAAGGACGCGGCAATCTCTATAATTTCATCCTCTGACTTGACAGTGCAATTGTACTCTATATAATGAAAACATCGGGGCGTGGCGCAGTGGATTAGCGCGCCAGCTTGGGGTGCTGGAGGTCGCCCGTTCAAATCGGGTCGCCCCGATTTACACCAAACGCTTTACGCTAGATTTCCCCTGCTCTGCGCAACCCAAACTTCACGCAAAGTGGCCCGATGAGTTCATAGACCACGGTCGTAGCGGTAATCGTAGTGAAGATGATCCCCCCGTATTTCGGATACATGGTTTTCGCCGAAAGCGCAACACCAAGCGCAACACCGGCCTGTGGAATAAGTCCCCAGGCAAGATATTTACGAATTGTCTTTTCTGTGTGGCTGATCAAAGCGCCGATCTGTACTCCGATGAATTTGCCGATAACCCTGAAAATCAAATACAACATACCCATGACCCCGATCCTGGGCAGAATCCCGATCTCGAGGTTTGCACCGACAAGCATGAAAAAGATCAAAAAGAATACTGTATCAACGCCCCGGATCGTTTCAAAGAATAACGAACTGTTGCGGGATACATTGGTTACACATATTCCTGCGATCATGCTGGTCAAGAGTGGTGATAGATTGAATTTCAATGATATACCCACAATCAGCATGATAAAACCGATCGTCACCGTCACAAAGTCCTCGCGGTTATGGATCATTCTGCTCAAATAGCTGAGCCCCAATCCAGCCGCCGCACCAAATGAGAATGATAAGACCAGATCGATCACCATATGGAGTATAGTCGAGATCTTCATGCTACCAGCGCTGAGACCACTGGCAAAGGTGATCGCGATTGCGGACAGAATAAGGCACCATGCATCATCGATCGCAACAACCCGCAAAAGCATGTTGGTAACTGGACCCTGCGCGCGGTACTCACGAATGACCATGACTGTTGCAGCAGGGGCGGTCGCTGATGCTGCAGCACCCATGACAAAGGCCGGGTGCACCGGCAGACCTGACATCACCTGGTATCCGATCATTATGCCGGTAACGATCAACCATGCACAAGCCGCTTCGAACAATGAGATCCAAATAACGCTGGAACCTGATGCTCGCAGGTCTCTGATTCCAAAACTCTCACCCAGGCTGAATGCTATGACACCCAGTACAAAGTGAGAGATGACCTCAGATAGACCAAGAACAACATGGGGTATGATGTTGAGCAAACTGGGTCCAATAATAATGCCGATCACTAAGTAGGATGTGACCGCGGGAAAATGTATCTTACGGAGGATCTTAGCCCCAGCATAACCTGCAATAATGAGAACTGCTAGACCGAGGATACTACTGGGATGGTGCAATTTCTCCGGCCTTAATCAAACTAATTTTTGTCAGTAATGGACCGACCAACTCGAACAGAACCGTGGTCGCGGCGATGATCGTAAAGATATAGTCACCGTATTCAGGGAAAGTGGTCTTAGCAACCAATCCGATACCAAGTGCAACACCTGCCTGAGGAGTAAGCGCCATGCCGATCCAGTTCTCAATGATCTTGGGCGCTCCGCTGATACGCGCACCTATCTTTGCACCATAGATCTTTCCGACAAACCTGAAGAAGGTGTAGAGGATACCAACCACACCCATTTTTATCAGGATACCAAAATCCAGGTGTGCGCCAGCCAAAATGAAGAATACAAGATATAAAGGTGAGTCAACTGTTCTGAGTATTTCGAAGAATTTATAATTCTCCCGTGCACTGTTTACGACCATGATGCCCATCATCATAGACGACAGAAGAACCGATAGTTTTAAGGTGATAGACAAACCAACATTCAGAAGAATGAATCCAAAGATAAAAACGAGGAGTTCTTCGCTTGACTTTACAAAACGGCGCAACCAGGAGAATGCATAGCCAAGCGCTGCGCCCAGGATCAGAGCACCGACTATCTCTCCGATACCGGCAAAGATTATCGCGGTATCAAAGACATCGGCACGCAGGGCATTAGCGACCGCGATCGCCATCGCGCCAAGAATAAGACACCAGGCATCATCGATCGCAACCACCTTGAGGAGCATTTCAGTCAGAATGCCATTGGACCGGTATTCACGGATTATGAGAACCGTTGCGGCGGGTGCGGTTGCGGATGCAGCAGCACCAAGCACGAGGGCAGGATATATTGGGAGTCTGACGATCCAGAAATAAGCCAGGATCGCAAGAGAAACCAAAAGCCATACGCCAACAGCAGCCGTGACCGAGATCCACATCACCTGCTTCATACCACGTTTGAGCTCATCAAGACGGAAATTCTCGCCCAAACTGAACGCAATGACCCCGAGAACCAAGTTCGAGAAGAAATCCGATGCGAAAAAGATCTCTTCGGTCACGAGATTAAGCAGATGAGGCCCGATCAGGATTCCAATCAACAGGAATGCGGTGACACTCGGCAGTCGAATATATTTGAGTAAACGAGCGCCAGCAAAACCTAAAAGTAGGATTAGACCAGCACTGAGTAACGTATTCACTTGTCGATTACTTCATGCTCTCTGAATACGTAAACAAGGATATCCAACGTACTGATCACTCCAACTAATCTTTTATCAGCAACCACCGGCAGAAATTCCAGTTTATGCAGGCGCATGAGCCTACGCGCCTCCTTTACGGTTGTGTTTTCTTTCACTGATATGAACTTTCTGTTTATTATATCGTCGACAAGGATCAAAATACCCATTTCAGGGGATAGCTCGAGGTTGAGATCTTCATCATCCATACTGTCAACAAACGGCATCCGTTTGACGATCTCACTGACCGATCTGGAGAATGGACGGAAAATATTAAGGATATCATTATAATTCACCATACCCAGAAGATTTTCCTCATCGTCGACAACGGGAAAAAGGTGATGGCTTGTTTCCTGCATGAGTTTGATCAACTCCCGGAGCGTGGTTGAAGGCTTCACTGTACACGCTTTTTTGTTCATGAGCTGAGATACGGATTGGTCTTCGATCTTCACGGTATTACATTATATGAAAATACCGATAATATGCAATAGGAATTATTGTCAGGCGAGGATCACTTTATCACGCCCGGACAATTTTCCCTCGTACATCGCCTTGTCCGCGGTTCCAATAAGTCCGTCCCGGGTGTTGGCATCATCCGGACATGTTGCGACCCCGAGGGTAACACTGATATTGAATTTTTTATTGCCAAAGGCAAGAAAAGGCTTGCTGTTGATCTCTTTTCGGATACGTTCGGCGATCACTTTGGCGGTTGCCTTGTCCGTATGCGGGAGTAAAACGATGTACTCGTCCCCGCCATACCGTATGACCACATCGCCTTTACGTACCGCCCTGGTGAGCCGGTCTCCTAAACGTTTCAATGTTTCACTTCCAACCAGATGACCAAAATTGTCATCCACCAGTTTAAAAAAATCAATGTCAAGAAAGATCAAAGAAATCAGTCTTTTAGATCCCTTCCGCTCATCCAGGAAGTTATCAAGGTATTGATTGCAGAACCTGGTATTATACAGTTGGGTTAGATCATCGATCAGGCTTGCTTCCTCCATTTTTTTATACATTGCCGCATTCTCAAGCGCGATCGTTATATGAGCAACGAAATTCTCAAAAATCTCAAGATCATCATTGGTGAATGGCTCACCACCGATCTTATTCACGACTTCTACAACACCGATGATCTTATTGCGGCTTTTCATCGGTACGCAGAGGATCGACTTTGTGATGAATTTTGTTTTTTTATCTACTCCGGAATAAAAGCGGGGATCCTTGGTCACGTCAGGTACAATCAGGGACTGACCGTACCGTGCGACCCAGCCAGCCACTCCCTGCCCGACCTTCAATCGAATACCAAGCAGTTTCTTCCCGGCATCACCTGCCGCAGCTTCAAATACCAGTTCATTCTTACCATGATCAAGAAAAAGTACTGACCAGCCTTCGGCTTTGATCAGATTAGCTGTCTTTTCCATTATCCTCTGGAGTATCTCCTTGGGCTTCAGACTCGAGCTGATCGCCTGTACGATCTCGTTCAGGGCTTTTAATTCTTTTATTTTCTGCTTATGTGATGCAACTGCTTTGAGATACCCAAGAATCGTTCTTCGATGGCTAACTGCTTTTTCCACCACCTTCCGGAAGAATTCCAGTCGGTACGGTCGGATCAACAATCCGTCGATCGACGTAAACACGAGACTCGGGTAATCAAGCTGTTCATCGTTATTCGCGATCACGATAACGGACATTGAAGGATCGAGCTTATTAATGCGCTCAAGCATTTTAACCGCGGAACTGTCCAGAATCATCAGATCAAACTTTTTCTTTTTCAACCGCTTGAGTATATCATCAGTACGAGCCACAGCCATCCAGTTAAGACTAAGATCCTGAACAGCACGTGCGACTGTGGTCAGTCGAAGTCGATCAGTATCGTAGATCAATACCTGCATTGATTTTACTTGTTGCCAAGTACCTCATACAGCAGTTTGATCTTCTTGTGTTTATTATCGTATAAATGTTCTCCTTCAAGACAGATCTCGGAAAGATCCTTCGGACTCACTGCTCTGTTCTTATCGAGTTCTTCAAGATAATGAACCCCGCGCGGAACGATCGTTATCCCATGATCGCTGAAGGTATACCCGTGATTCGTTCTTTTCAGTTCTTTAACGATCGAAACGTATTTGTCAAAGTCCTCTTCAACAACCTGGTATTCATAGTGTTCATTGTTTAAAATAAGATTAATGATCGAGCGGGAATCACAGATTATTACTGAGCGCCCGGGTTGTCGTTCCATGGAATAAAGATGTGCGTCAGCAATGATCGGTCCTACAAGATCGGGATCACCGTACGAATTCGCGGAAAACACAACATCCTGATTCGGTATGCCCGAAGCGATCCCCACTCCGATACGGAACAGGCTCTTGAACTCAGGTGGTAGTAATGCATAGGTAATACCGTCAAGTTCCAGTGTACGTTCTGCAACATCAGCGAACCATTCCCGGTAATGCATGAAATTTGCCCGGATGAACTCCTCTGCCCGCTGGACCAGATCCCGAGCACACAATAATGCTCTTTTTGCTGAATCAAGCGCCGGTATCAGTTCGAATTCAGCCCCGGAGAATATTGAAGAACGCAGTTTGATCCCTCGCCCGGTCACTGATTCCGTATATAAATGTCCATAAAGGCTCTCAGAATTCTCACCAAACCAGATCAATCCACCGTCCCCGGTATCTTTAAGCAGGAATCCTCCGTACCGCTTGATGATATCAGCCATTTCCTTGGCAAACTTATATTTTATCCGTTGTTCTTTTGCTGCATTCTGTAATTTAACACCCATGTATGATGACCCTCTGATATCATACATAAGAATGGTAATACATTTGCGGTATGTTTCAGCATACTTTTGTACCGCTTCATCATACTTATGCACTTCCTTTGGTACCGTCAGAACTGTATCCCCCTCCAGGGCAAGTACAACAAGATTACCGTGATCATGTACGACACGAATGGGTTGATCATCCGGAGGAGGTAAACACTGGACTATATTGTACAACTCACGACCGATCTGATGGGGGACGATGCATTCACGCATGAACGAGTCATATGATTGTTGTATAGCATCGAAATCTATATCTACAGAAAGCAATCCCCGTTTTTCGAATCGATTGAGCAAAGCCACGCAAGGATGTTTTTGTTTATGCAGGGATTCCAGTTCTTGAGCCAACAATCGGGTGTATGATTTTTGTTCTTCTCTGGTCAGATCCCCGAACCTTGTAAAGAACATAAGCTCACGGTATATTTCACTCACTTTCTTACGCTTTCCACGATCACGCTGTTCTCCATACATCCTGAATTCCTCTTCTTGACGCAGCAACTGCTGGATCTCTGCCCAGCGGTGTTCATAATCCTTTAAATGGTAAATGTTTCCCAGGAATAAACGGTCGAGCCGCGAGAACAGGTTCGCTGTTTTCTGGGTAATTATCCCGATATCCACACCCTTTTCCACGTCATTCTCGATGATATCACGCAGTCCGAGATCTGCTTCCTGATATAACTCATTCAATTGTTCCTTTATGCGGAGTGAATACATATCGATATCTTTGAGTTCCTGTTCCATTGAAGATTTTAACTCCCGCACCAGGGATGTTACTTTTTTAGTAACCTTCTGGAGCGATGCGGGTGTTAGATAGTTCAAATACACAGCGGGTACTTTGTCGACCGCTCCTTTGATCGTTTTACTTGCGATCCGTTCTACATCGGAGAGGAGATCGGGGAGGAGATACTCGGCCCGCGCAGTCAAAAAACTGGCATGGATCGCCATGCAGAGCTCTGGGGATAGCGATACTGATTTTAACTCTTTGTTAAACTTATGAAGGTACTCGCGCTCATCCGTGCGATTAAGGAGTGCAACGACCTGGTGGGGACATTTTTCAACCAATCCATCTGGTATTGGCATACCAACTTTCTTATGTCCGATATACGCGGCCATTTCACAAGATTTATACGCGGTCAAACGACGACCAAGGTAGATAACGAAATGTGTCCGATCATTGAAGATATGCATATAATCTTCCGGAATACTCAAATAAGCAAGTCCCTGCTTTATCGTTGTAAGCGTATCTACGTACTTTTCAGGATTGATGTATCGCTCCTTAAGCAACGCCCTGTACTGACTGTTATCCTCTACATAGTTGAGTATATCAATGACTGCATGCTTGTTCACTTGGTCGCTCCTGATGATACTTCGAACAGGAATTTTCCCCGCCCTCCTTTACCATCTTTAATCTCGCCAGTTTCGCTTAATTCAATATCGAATATTCCCAGCATGAGCTTAAGACTTCCTGGACGGGTGATTTCCTGCCCCAGTTGTGATACGAAAATTTTGTATAGATCGAGAATGAAACCACGGCGTGATAATTTCTGATTGATCCAGTATTCCAGACCTTGTTCAACATCGAGCAACATTGGATCGATGCGTAATCCCTGTTCATTGAGGAATGAAAATTTGTTCGTATTGAGCAATATATTGTATACCGTAGCATCGTCACAAATAACAGTTGACTTGGATACTGCCTTAACCTTTGAGTAGAAATTTGACTCCCTGACCAGCATACCGGTCAGATCCAATTCACCAAACGCATTCTTATCAAAATATACTTCATGGGGATATGATCCAGAAGCGATACCAACTCCGATCTGAAATATCGTTTGATACGAAGGAGGAAGTGTTGCGTATGTCGCTCCCTCAAAATCCACGGTGCGTTCATCGGCTTCACGGAACCAATCATGGTACTTATCGATATTCTCCTGGACGAAGTTCTTGGCCGCATGCACCATTTCCAGCCCACTTCGCACTGCATTTAAAGTATTGCCCGGCACCAGTTCCATCTCGCCCTTTGTTTTGATCTCGTGACTGTTCTTGGCAAAGATCACGATCCCACCATCACCTGTATCCTTGATCGGAATGCCACCGAATTTTTCGATAACGCCGAGCATGTATTCTTGAAAGAATTTTCTTATTTCATTTTCACGCCGGGCATCGCGTAACTTCGTACCCATAAATGTTGAACCCCGTATGTCGTAGGTCAAAACAGATACAAGCTCTCGGTACCGTGCGATGACCGGTGCGGAAATCGTCTGCTGCTCGGGTGTCTTTGGCATTTTCCTTTCAACCACATGAACCCGCCCGGAAATCGCTTCCTCAGCCAAATAGCGGATACCCTCATGGGAAACAGTGCTGGATAATTGTGGGTAATAGTCAACCATTTCTTCGAGTAAAAAGGTCTTGATGAGTGGAAAAATAATGTTATGTATTGCTTCACGAAAATATTCAGTCAACAATTGACTATCGTATTTTTCTTTGAGAAAACCGCTCACCTTCGACCGATTAAGGATCTCAACACCAGCCTTATCCTTTTTGATGTCGTCATACACACTTTTGATGATCGTTTGCAGGTTGTCATCAGCAAATTTACGGTCGTGGTTAAACAGGAGAATTACGTACGGATCCCATTCATTCTTAGAGATATATGTCAACAGATCGTTCGGCTTAGACTTCAGTATGCTCTTTACTTCTGTTTCTTTTTTCACACAATCTTGGTGTTTATTCTTGAGATGCCGGAGATCATACCCGTGTGTGATCAGATTGCGCTGTAACTTTTTGACTGAATTGGCGATCGCCTCCTCGGTTGAAAAGTTCTCTGTAAGGTGGATCAGTTGTTCTTTCAGATTCTGGGTGATCTCCTTGATCTTTTGTTTTAAGGAAAGAATATCCGTATCCACCTTTGCCTTCTTGACTCGCAGATCGTTAAGCATATCCTGCGCCCGTTCCTTCAATAAGCCATGTAATTCATTTAGCGCATCATCATCAGGGAAGAAAAAGTGCGATTTCAGGATGTCGATAATGCTGTCCTTGCTTAGTGTGATGACCTTCTTTAATTCGGTCATCACTTTTTCTTTGATCTCAACATAGCGCGCATCCATTATGTTCATAGCCATTTCGCTGAATAAAGGTTCAGGTATGCCCTGTTCGAGAAAATTACCATTCAGAAGCTTAAGGGTTTCGCTGTGGGAGCAGCGAGGCAGCAACGGCAGTCTTCCATAACTATCGATAAGCAACTGATCATTTATGCGAATATCCTTTGTTAGAGAGTGCCGTATATAGGTGAACAACTGATTAACTACAACCCCAAAACGTTCAGCAACGATCGTTTTTCGCTCCAGCGATTCATTGACCGTATTTTTAGTTAAAAGATCTCGCAGAAGTTTTCGGTTCACAACCTCAAAAATAAAAACCTTATAATCATCCTGTCCAATGAACGATTCATAGACCTGGAATAATTGCTCCTGATACCTTTCAAAAAAACGCTCCCACTTATTGACCGTCGATTCATCGGAAAGGAATTGCATGTAAGTAGTGACGAATTCATCCTGCAGGGAGAATATTTTGCGTCCAAGATAAACCAGCTCTTTCCCCTGCTTTTGTGCGAGTTTATTCACAAAGGTATCGTTGTCAGAGATCTTTTCCAGGATCGGAAGGTATCTCTTGAAATGTACGGCATCACGGTATGTCGTCTGCAAATTCTTGTAATAGGGGGTTTCGAGTATGAGGATGTCTTCAAATTCAGTTCTTTTCACGGTATTTTTCCTTGGCTGCAATATGCTCCTTATAACTACGCGAAAAATGATGTCGTCCGTTACCCTTTGATACAAAATAGAGGAAATCAACATCGGCTGGTTCGATGGCGGCTCTAAGGGAATGATCACCGGGTGAACATATCGGTCCTGGTGGAAGACCATGGTGTTTATAGGTATTAAATAGTGATTCTATCCGCAAATCACGTTCCAGTAACTTCTTTTTCTGGGAATATTTTTCCGGATCATCACGCCGTAATGCATAGAGAATCGTTGCACAGGATTCCAACGGACGGTTCTGCGACAGACGATTCAAAAAAACCCTGGCAATGATCGGACGCTCGTCTTCGAATTTAGCCTCCTTCTCAACGAGTGATGCCAGAATGACAATTTGGTATAGAGAATCGGCATTATCGATCTTATGATCAGCAATGTGTTTTTTAAAATTTCCTACAAAAACCGCGATGATCTCAGAATCGCTCTGGATTGATGAGAATGAATAGGTATCAGGAAAGAGATACCCTTCCAGGGAATTCCCCGTAACGCCAAAAGTCTGTACAAAATCTGGATCCTCACACAATGCAATAAAGGTATTATTCTTAACAAGTCCCTGCTCTGCTAGAATTTGTGCGGTCTCACGAATGGTAGATCCCTCAGGGATCGTAACTGTGATATCAGAATAGCCTCCATATGATAACTTTCCGATCACATAAAGAGGATTCTTGTATTTATACAGCGTATAAGTACCGGACCTGAGATACTTTTCACGTCCGGCTATCCGGAGCCAGAAGAGAAATTCCCGCCGGTCGCGCACAATACCGCTCTCATGCAGAAAATCACTGATCTCATTTGCGGATGCACCCGGAGGGATCGTGATATCAGCTGAACCGATGTTCAGCGGTTGCCACCATATTATGCTCGTACAAACAAGTATCAGCAGAGCAATAGATCCTTTTTTCATACAGAACATTGCTTCCGTGAAACCAGATATTCATCCAATATAATACATGCCGCGATCTGATCCAGCTTTTTCTGATTTTTTCCTATGCCCAATTCTTTTAGTCTCGTTTGCGCATATTTGCTTGTTAACCTCTCATCCCATAGTCTAACCTTGATTTCGAGTATTTTCCTCAATCGCTTCACAAAACGCTCAACATGATCGGACATCTCTGTCTTTCCCCCGTTCATTGACATTGGGTTCCCGACCAGGACCAGTTGTACACCGTTCTCACGAACAAGATACTTAAGTCGTTGGATCACAGCCTTATCCGATCTGTTGGTTAATGTCTCCAGGGGCTGGGATATCACCCCAAGGGGATCGGTCATAGCAACACCAACCCGTACTTTTCCATAGTCAACGGCAAGTATTCTCATGGATACTCCTAACTCCATAAAGCGATAATTGTAAACATTATAGAGAAATCCATAGTTATGTCAAGCCAACCGCCAGAAACTACCTCGTGCGACTCCTTTGCTTGACTTCATCGAGTGATTACATACAATAACCCATGGGATATGTAAAAATCCTCCGCCCAATAAATTGTCTGATAACCTTTGTTTCTGTTTGCGTTGGGGCATGGGTGGGCACTTCAATATCGTTTTCCCCGGCACTCATTCTTGCCGCAATGGTTGGTTTCGTTGTCTGTGCTTACGGTAATATCGTGAATGACCTATTCGATATTAAAATCGATGCATCGAACAACCCGGACCGCCCATTAATAAAAAAAACCGTTAGCAAACCTGTGGTTATTGCGCTCGCAGTCTATTTTTTCATGCTTGCTTTTCTTTTTGGCCTTAGCCTTGGGGCTGCTCCCTTCATCATCATCCTAGCAACCCTCCTGGCCCTTTTTCTGTATGCCTGGGTATTGAAAAGAACGCTCGCCGCGAACATTGTCGTGTCAATTCTTGCCGGTCTCAGTTTCATCCTTGGTGGGCTTGTTGCCCGGAATCCTCTGTGTATATATCCTTTTGTTTTCTCCCTGTTCATTCATTTTGCACGTGAAATCGTCAAGGATCTGATCGATAAACAGGGAGACCAGCGTTTTTCTGTTCGATCGATCCCGATCGTATATGGCGATAAAAAGGCGTGCAGGATCAGTGCATTATCCCTTGTTATTCTGTGTATCATATTACCGATCCCTTTTATCCTGGGTAACCTTGGGATATGGTATATGCTCATAATTCTGGTCGGGGCACTACCTGCTTGTATTTACATCGCGGTCAGACTACTCCGCTGTCCGCCGGTAGAAGACCTGGTAAAAAGCAGCCGCCACATCAAATTTGTCATGGCCGTAGGTCTCATCGCCATGACCGTATAAATTGCCATGATCGGCAAAGCGATACTATTGGGTATTGTACAGGGTTTCACTGAATTCCTTCCAATCTCAAGCTCCGGACATCTGGCTGTGCTTGAGAAATTATTCGGCATCTCAGAACCAATCGCTCTTGCGGTTTTTCTTCATTTCGGCACATTCCTCTCGACCGTTGTATTCTTTTTCAAACCGATCATCAAACTCTTCAAAGGCATCTTCACCGGTGACAGGCGCAGTATCGAATATCTGATCTACATTGTCATTGGATCGATACCGATCGTTATCTTTGCGTGGATATTGAAGGAAGTGATCGAAAAAACATTCACCGATATCCTGCTAATTGCGCTCTTCCTTGGTTTTACCGGAGTTATCGTGATCCTTACGCGTCTCGTGAAACACGGGGCAAAAAGGATCTCGTTGTTCCCGGCATTCCTGATCGGATTTGCACAGATGCTTGCTGTTTTCCCCGGGATTTCACGCTCCGGCATGACGATCTCAACTGGATTATTCAAACACATCGATCCAAAAGAAGCATTCACATTCTCTTTCCTCCTATCGCTCCCCGCGATCCTTGGTGCGAATGTCCTGGAAGCCACAACGTTATCCCATATTGAAAATATACCAAGTATTATCGTCGGCATGCTCGTGAGTTTTATGTTCGGGCTCCTTGCCTTAAAGATCCTGAAGAATATCATCCATAAATGGTTTCATTTTTGCGGCATCTATTGTCTTGCGGTAAGTATCGCCATACTTCTCTTACGATGAAAATATCCATTCGCTTGATCGTCATTTTCTTCGCCCTGACCTTCCTCCCGGCGAAAGTGGACCACTACACACTCGGAAACCTGATTTTTGAGAACATCCCTCGTATTCCAGATGACCTCACAGGGGAGCTGGGTCCATACCTTGACACTCGATATGCCTCGTTCCGCGGATGGCTACCATCTGATAAAGGTATCTTGATACGAACACGTCTCGGTGAGGTAAGCCAATTACATCACGTTGAATATCCGAAAGCATACAGAAAACAACTTACTTTTTCTTCTGAACCTCTGAGTTTTGCCGCGGTATGTCCTGATCCGAGCGTGCCGTATATTCTTTACACCCTGGATAGTGCAGGAAATGAACAAGATCAGATCCATGCGTTTAATTACAATACAAACACTTCATCCATGCTTACTGACGGAATTTCCCGCCATCGCGCCATAGTCTGGTCAACCAAAGGAGATCGATTCGCTTTTGCCAGTACGATGCGCAACGACAAAGATTTTGATGTATATCTCGGTACTCTGAAAGGAAACCAGAGTTTCCAGTGTGTCGCAGAATGCGATGGCTACTGGTATCCGATCGAATTTTCACCCGATGATAAGAACCTGTTGCTCAAACATTTCGTTTCATCCCAGGAATCACACCTTTATGTCCTCGACTTATTGTCACGCTCAATGGTCAAGATCAATCCTACCCTGGATACAATCTCCTACTGGTCAGCGGTGTGGTCAAAAAATGGAAAAGACATCTACTATGTATCTGATGAAGAAAGCGACTTTCATCAGTTAGCACGCTACAATATCGCAAGCAAGACCAAACAAGTATTGACATCGAGCATACCATGGGATATCAACGAGATCGAGATCAGTCCATCCGGGGACACGATCGTCCTGATCAGCAATGAAGAGGGGATCGATCAACTCTATTTCTACAATACAACCACACATGCCCTGACACGTGCACAACTCCCTTTGGGTTCGATCTATGGATTGTCCTATAAACCGGATGGCTCCGAGATCGCCCTTGTGCTCAATACACCAAGCTCCCCGAGTGATGTACATACTCTGAACCTTAAACGGAATACATTCACCCGCTGGACTTATAGTGAAGTCGGGGGCATCGACACGGCGGGTTTTAGTATTCCTGAATTGTTCCATTACCCCACATTTGATAGCAGCGGTGGTAAACAGCGTTTGATACCAGCCTATATCTACACACCCAAGAATGGCAAGCCACCATTCCCGGTGCTGATCGATATTCATGGAGGCCCTTCGGGACAATACACACCGACTTTCTCGCCGCTTACGCAATATCTCGTTAATGTGCTCAATATCGCCGTCATCGCCCCGAATGTGCGGGGATCCACTGGATACGGGAAGGAATATAGTTCGCTCGATAATTTCTATCAACGGGAGGATGCTGTCAGGGATATGGGTGCTCTACTCGACTGGATAACCATACAGAAAGATCTTGACCGCACTCGCGTATGTGTAACAGGCGGCTCGTACGGCGGCTATATGGTTCTTGCCTGCCTGATGTCATATAGCGATGAATTGTCATGCGGCATTGACGTAGTAGGGATCAGTAATTTTGTCACCTTCTTAGAAAATACAAGTTTATATCGGCAGGACCTGAGGAGAACCGAATACGGTGATGAACGGGAACCGGAAATGCGCCGCTTTCTTGAAAGTATTTCTCCACTCACTCACGCAAACAAAATAAAAAAACCATTGCTTGTTGTCCAGGGTTTGAACGATCCACGCGTTCCCGTTACTGAAGCGGAACAGATCGTAAAGGCGGTACGCAAAAATGGTGTTGATGTATGGTACCTGTTGGCTGAAGATGAAGGACACGGATTCGGAAAAAAATCCAACCGCGATTTTTATCAATACGTGAAAGTAATGTTTTTGAAAAAATATCTTTTGAAATAAATTTGTTCGATATTTAACTTCAACCGCCAAACCTGTTTGGCATAGGTAGATGGTTAGAGAAGGCTACCAGCTGGCGGAGAGAGCTATCTTTTTGAGCCCCATTCTGCCTTCTTGTAGCCTTCTTCTAATTTCCTTAATCAGGCGATAGCACCTAACCAAGTGTATGCATTATTTACGGTATTCAACCACCTGCCGAACGGATTCAGGGATGACCTGTGCTTTGGCGAATAAATCATCGATCGCTTGTTTGTCAGGTGCTTCCCATACGCATATCGCCTGTCCTTTGTTTTCATCAACATAGGCTGTTTCCAGATTAAGATCGCTTCCCACGGAAGCTTCGACAACAGCCTTTCACGACGACATGACTTGATCTTTCGGCATTGGTGGTAATGTGATCATAAAGCGTGTCATATTACCTCCCTTCTTGGGTAAAGTCTTACTAAGGAAAAATCCTTTACTGTCCTGCGATTATCGATCTGTTCCAATTCGTAGAGGATCATGATCATCATCCAGAATAGATGGTCACTTCCTTGATTGATTCAGGGGACACATTCGCTTTTTTGAATAGTTCTTCAATGCTCGCACGGTCCGGTGCACTCCAACAACACGTTGCCTGACCGGATTCCTGATCAATATAGGCACGGTCCATCTTGACATTGCTTCCCACGGAAGCCTCTATGACCCGCGCTCATTCGGATATGATCTTGTCTTTTTCCATCCGGGGTAACGTTATCAGGAACATCGCCATTTGACCTCCTTAGTACAATAATATTATGCAAGATATATGCCAGTTAGTCAAACCGATTGAATTTCGATGATTGTTGTCTGTTGCGCTGTGGTATGTAAAATATTTGTTACTATAATGAAATAAATATTTCAAATAAGTAACATTTAGAGTAAACCATACTTCTTCATTTTTCGCCACAGGGTAACACGGGAAATACCCAATCTAACGGCAGTCCTGCTCCGATCATTGTTATTTTCACGTAGATATTCCTCCAGTACCTGCTTCTCTGCATGCGCCAGAGGATCCACTTTGAATCCATAATCGTAATTATCTTGTCTTTGGGCTCTGATCTCGTCCGGCAGATCGGCTATCGTGATCCTCGTACCATCACAGCTGATATATGCGAATTCAAGCACATGGCGCAATTGACGGACATTGCCGGGCCAGAGATATGTCTTGAACAATTCCTCAACACCCTTATCCAATCCCTGGATCTCCTTACCATACCGAACATTGAAGCGGTCGACAAAATGATCGATCAACAATGGAATATCCTCGATGCGTTCATGCAGGTCCGGCATGACGATCGGAAATACATTCAGACGGTAGTAGAGATCCTTGCGAAAAAGACCCAAACGAATAGCCTCTTGTAGATCCCGGTTCGTTGCGGCGATGATCCGTACATCAACGCGCACACTCTTTAGTCCGCCCAATGGTTCAAAAGTACTTTCTTCAATTACCCGGAGCAGCTTTGCCTGGATCGATAAGGGCAATTCACCGATCTCATCCAGGAAGACCGTTCCTTTATCTGCCACTTCGAATTTCCCGGGCTTATCAAAACGCGCATCAGTAAAAGCACCTTTCTTATACCCGAATAACTCACTCTCCAAGAGTGTTTCTGGCAGCGCCGTACAATCTACCTTCACGAATGACTGATACACCCTCTTAGAATTCTTGTGAATCGCGCGCGCGACCAGTTCCTTGCCCGTTCCGGTTTCTCCAAGGACCAGCACAGTTGTCGACAACGGGGCGATCTTCTCGATATGATCATACACCCGTTGCATTGTCTCTGTCCTGCCGATTATAGTTTCAAATCTCGTTCTCATAGCAATGTTTCACTATCGAAACAAAACAGTATACCTGCTGACATGTATATGTCAAGTGGGATTCAGTTGTTACAACCGTTGTATGATGATCATCCTCAGGGAGTCAAAGGGTACGAAATACCCCCGGCTACGAATTTGCTGCTCCATGTTTTTTTTCATTCCCCCGAAAATGTTGTCGTACGCTCGCTGCCTATCCTCTTCACAGGTCAATTCAGTTTGGGCGACCCACCCTTTCGCGTATAACTTGATCGCCTCGGAAGCAATGTGCGGTTTCCATCTCACATCAATGTCCAGCGGCTGTTCCTTGATCACATCATGTTTTACTCCGATGAGATAGTCGTGAAACTCATCCGCCGGAAAATCATCAATCAATGTCACGTATCCATATTGCTGCACGATACGCATTGTTTCACTGATCGCCTGCTTTACTCCCTTTGTCCCTGATCCTATCTTTATATCCTGTAAACCCAGGAAACAACTTGCGGATGAAAAAACACCGACACGGAACGGCATATTTCGTGCATCCGCTTGTATAAGTGGAACTTGCATACCAGCTTCTGCAAGCAGATCATGAATGGACGCATGAACTCCCTGATAATCGATATTCAAACCGACGATCCGTGCCTCGGGAAACCGCCATCCTAACTGTACAAGGAATGTCCCATAGCCACAGGCAACATCCAGATGGATACTTCCCGGTTGCATGATCATCTCACGGGTAGCTTTGCGCTGTGCACCGCCCCAGCCGATATCAAGGCCATCAATGACCTTCCGTACTGGATCACAGTCCCGGGTGAACCATTCGCGCAATTGATTCTCCCTGGTTATGATATCATATTCTTTATCCATTTTGACCTCATGATCGAACCTGACCCGCCGCGGCAAGATGATAGAATAATATTGCACAGGTTACACACAGCATACCGATCACGGCGAAAAATTCGGGCGATTCACCCGGTAAAAGTACCCAGCTGAGTATGGCGCCGCACACCGGAATAATGAATTTCCAGAGGTTCAATTCTGACACTTTTGCTTTTGGTCGTCTCAGCAGACCGAACCAAATAGAAAAAGCGATCGCTGAAAGTACTGATAAATATAGAAGAACAAGGTAGAACTTCGGCGGGTATATCATTTGTGGCAGTCCCTCAACAAACAAGGAAACGGTAAATAGCATGGCACCTCCGATCAGTATCTGGGAGGAATTCAGCAGAATAGGATCGATCTTATACCGTTTGCGGGCAACGGATATATTTCCCAGGGCAGATGATATCCCGGCACCCAGGAGGATCACCACGCCGATGAATTCGCTGAATCCCTGTGTCTGCCATGGCTGACGGCTGAGACTGATAATGACAACACCGGCAAGCCCGAGAAGTAAACTTAAGGTTTTCACCGGCGTCATCCTGTCATCCGGCATGACATAATGAGAAGTGATCGCAATGGTGAGTGGAGATGCCCCGATTACGATCGCCGCAACGGCACCGGAGATCATCGTCATGCCCACATAGAAAAATGCATAGAGGAGAAAGGTCTGGAATAAACTGACCATGAGTATCGATATGAAGTGTCCTTTAACTGTTTTAAGATAGTGTCGAATAGACCCGCAAAATGGTAATAATATGAGTCCCGATATCATAAACCGGATGCCAGCGAAGCCAAAAGGTTTGGCAAATTGAAGTCCATACTTTACGCCGACGAATGCGGTTGACCACAGCAAGCACGCGGTGATCGCGAGCATGGAGTTCCTTAAAACCTGTGTTTTTGTCATCGTGCAGGAAATTGTAATCATCGAATGCCCGTTGTAAAGCCATACGAGAAGAATGTTCCATACTTTAATAACAGCAAAAGGTTATAGGAATACCACCGGTCGCATATCGCAATACGCCAAACGCTCTATGTTAACCAATCATTATTAGTTCATTTGTCATTTTTCCTTTATGCCTTTGTCATTCAAAATAGCCCCACGATTACATCTTGACGCCAGGAGAACCATCCAGTATGATATAATATAAGGAGGTATTGTATGAAAACACTCACGATTTTTTTATTCGCAATACTTGGTTGGTCCCAGGTTCTTACGGTCAATGTACCAGCACCAGAATACGTGTTCGAGGATAACCGGATCATTGTGAACGATGCATCCTACATAAATTCCTTTGGTGCGCCGAATATGCCTGGAAAGACCGTTACCGTTGCCCTGCCCCCTGGAGCACTGGTCCAATCGATCGCATTCCACGGTCATCGTGAACCTATTGGGAAAGCAGATATCGAACCAACATTCCCGCCCTTACCGTTGATCACCGATGGCGTGGCCGAGGAAATTCTGCGCCATTATGGTATCACTCAAAAACAGTATTATCAATCATCCATGATCACACCACAGGAATTCGGACGGATCATTGCCCGGGGAGGATTACGGAAATATACGATCATCACTGTAGCATGTTACCATTATGCCTATGCTCCCACCTCAAAAACCGTGTATTGCGCTCCCGAGATCACGGTCGAGATCCGCTATACGATACCGGATCCAGCAAGCGAACGTGCCTGTTTTTGGAACAATCTTAGGAACGATGTCACCTTCGACAATATTGCCCAAAGAATCATCTACAATTGGGATCAAGCTCAAGTATGGTATCATACCGATACCCCACGCCAGGCAACCGGATATTACATCATACTTCCCACTGCAATAACGAACGCGGTTGATAGTCTCGTTGTACACCGGCAAGCCCAAGGATATGATGTGCAGATCGTAACCAAGGAATATATCCAGGCCAGTGTTACCGGTGTGGATCTGCCGCAGAAATTCCGCAATTACCTGCGAGCTAATCTTGCGGATATCGCTTATGCCCTGCTCGTTGGATTTTCCAATGATATGCCCTGGCGAAACCTGGTGCCCTTTAACAATGATCCGAACAGCCCCTGGAACAGCCCTGATTACTCTCCGATCCCCGGAGATATCTACCTGGCTGAACTGACCGATCCGGACAGTCTCTCATGGAATAGCGACGGAGATGCGTACTGGGGAGAAGTATATGATCAGAACTGGAATCCCGTAGGGGAAGATGATCCGGATTTCCATGCAGACATTCATCTCGGTCGAATACCCTTTAGCACACCGAGCACGATCCAGGACATCATCAACAAACTGATCGCTTTTGACACAAACACCGATACTGGCTACAAAACCGCATCCCTGCTCACTGGTGCACTATATTATTATGCGAACGAGAATTACGGCGGCAATGCGCGTATCGACGGAGCGGAATTCTGTGAAGGGCTGCTGATCGACTCAATACTACCGCGCGCGACCGCAACCACCCTCTATGAAAAGGGCGGCTTACGCCCATGCACCCTCACCTGCAACGACTCCCTGACCCAGAGTAATCATGTCATGTACTGGCAGAACAAAGGGATCATGTACGAGTGTCACCACGGCAATGTAACCCTATATGCCCGAAAACTGTGGGCATGGGATGATGGTGACAGCGTGCCTGAGAATCCTGAGATCACATGGCCTACATCGCTCTATTATAATGACGTGTACGGACTGGATAATGTTCACCCGGCAACCTGTTTCCTTCGTTCCTGTCTATGTGGAAAACCGGAAGAGACAGGCTTAGGAGCCATGCTGTTGTACCGGGGCGGCTCTGATGTAATCAGCAGTTCCCGGGTATCATGGATGTCAGGCACTGACCGCGCTGGTATACCGTATCATTTTTACAGCACTCTTATTCAGGACACCCTGGTAAGCAAGGGGATCATCGGTGATGCTTATGATATTGCCAATATCCTATTCATGAACAACTGTGGTTTCTGGATCCCGGTGTACCATTATAACATATTCGGTGATCCGGCACTCCAGCAATACGGTCGGGCAGTGGCTGTCGCCGAGCACGCGCAGCCCCCTGTCTTGTCCATATTCACGGTATTTCCAAATCCTTCAAAAGGAATTACCACGATCAATCTCAACACGATACCGGTTTCTGGCATGACGATCACGATCCACGATGTAGCCGGACGCGTGATCAAACAGTACGACTATAGAGCCATCGGACAATCCGACTATATCATATGGCATGGTGAAGACAGACAGGGTAACAAAGTACCTTGTGGAGTGTACTTCGTAACGCTTGATAACGAGAACCTGCAGGCAACGCGCCCAGTGATTATCACCCGGTAGAATTTTCAACCACTCCATTCCAGGTATATTGCGCCACAACACCTGCAAGAAGATGCGCAGTACCCCTTGACAATCACTAGTTTTTCATTATAATATTGTTGTTATTAGCAATTATTGTTAGTGACAACAAAATACCATGAGAAATAGATTCTTTGATCTGTTATTGAAAATAATGAAACTGTGCTCTCTTAATGAAGAAAAGATACGCACTGAGTTCGATCTATCGACGGCCGAATATAATGGTCTCTTGGTCCTTGAACCATTCGACCACGTGCTGTGCAATGAGTTCTCGAAAAAAATGGGACTGTCTCCATCCCGTGGGAGCCGGATCATTGACCGACTTATGAGGAAAAAATATGTGGCCAGTGAACAGATGAAAAATGACCGACGAATGGTACAGATTACACTCACACCCATGGGGATTAGAGCACGGAGAAAAATAATGGACCGAATGGATGAATGTGAACAAAGATTTCTCCAGCGTCTCTCAGTCTCACAGCAAACGGATCTGAAGAACAATCTCGAAACACTCATTACGGCAATAGCCATAGAGGATGGTCATGACCGGTAGAACCATAGCCGAGTCAACGGTCGATGATTTTGCACGGATGTTCGATCTCTCTTTATCCAGGGAAAAAATGATGGACATGATGCCTGGTCTGCTTTTGTTCCTTGCTCGGCGACCAGAAATGGTGGAACCAGCACTCAATATCATGCTCCCGATGATGGATGATATGAAGATCGAGGTTAACCACGATCTTCTCGTGGAAATGATGCCGTCGGTAGTAAAAGCGGTTGACCATGAGCCGAAATTGAGCGGAGCTGTATTCAAACGCATGATTCCAATGATGCAGGCTTTCAATTTAAAGATGAACTTTTATGTCATGAAAAAAGTCATGCCGATGATGATGTGGATGATGATCCGCCATCCTGGTGGTATTCCTACTATGATGATGGTCATGCCCAAAATGATGGATACATCGTTTATCGGTAATTTGACAAAAAAAATCAAGGGAGTATTCGGTGCGCGAAACACAACTTGATTGGTTACCTGGTTTCGATAAAAAATTCGCTGAATTGACCCACGGTATGGTAAAAGACCTTGAAAAATGTCTGCAATGTGGAAAATGCACTGCCCAATGTCCGGCGGCTAAAATATCCGCCTACAATCCACGCGCGATCATCCGTGATCTGAGGATCGGTAATGTTGAAAAGGTGATAAGCTCACACGAATTATGGTTGTGTTTCTTTTGCAGTGGTTGTTTCGCGACATGTCCGCGTGACATCAATTTCCCCTTTGCAGTTGCCATGTTGCGCTATGCTGCCCTCAGCCATGGTTATGGCTGGAACGAAGTGAAAAAGATAAAGGACCCATATGCTCAGGACTATTATCGTACTGGTTTGTCGGTCAATGAAAAAGAGCGTAATCCCACCATTCGCCGGGCGATCGCAAAGAACTCAGGAACTGATGGGTGGATCAGGACAATACGTCAAAAGATCGGATTATCGCCAAAACGTATTGTATCTGAACAAGCACTCGGGGAGATCCGATTTATATCGGATGCAACCGGCATGACCGATCTGTTCAAGGTAATATGTAAGAAAAAAGCACGCGAAAAGAAATGGAATTATGGCAGTTCAGCCGATTTTATTAAGATAAAACGAGGTCCAAATCAAAAATTCGAGGGCATCCAAGATGAGCTTGAAAAGGAGTAACCTTTGCCGCGCAAAGAATTGATCGATAAAGTCAAGATATCAGACTCCATGTTCCTGTTCCAACCCTGTGTAGGGAGCAGTAAATATCCCGGCCTGATAACGTCGGCTATCGATGCCTTTAAACATCTCGATATGGATCTTATTACCAGTGATGATCAAACTTGTTGTGGTGGTTTCCTTACTTTCACGAACGTTGCCCAACCCACCAGCACAATGCCAGCCGTAGCCCGCAACCTTGCCATCATCGAAGACCTTGACCTGGACACACTCACCCTATGCAATGGATGCCATACCTTCCTCACTGAATTCTCCCACTTCATGAAAGACCGTCCCCCGGTGCAAAAAGTCGTGAATGTCATTCTGTCCATGATCGGGCGGGAATACAAAGGAACACATGAGGTGTATCATAGTCTCGAGATCATATATAAGTTGAAAGAAAAGATCCGGGAACGTGTTGTCCGTCAACTCAAAGGTATACGTTTTGCCACACATTACGGATGCCACTATCTGAATGGATTCAAGAATACCGCAATAGACGATGCTCACATGCCAACCATTCTGGAGGAAATCATCGAAACATGTGGCGGTGAGATCGCTGACTACGAGGAGAACAGAACATGCTGCGGTACTGGATTGACTCAGGTAATATTGAATAAAGAACAATTGTCCCTGCCCCACACCAAAATGAAACTGGACAGTCTGAATAATACCCGGGCAGATGCGGTAGTGGTGGTATGCCCCTATTGTCTTTCACATCTTGATCGTATGCAACACAAATTGAACCGTCGCTCGATCGGTCATTACAAAACACCGGTGATGCACCTGGTTCAATTCCTTGGACTTGCTTTAGGAATCGATGTCAACCGGCTCGGATTCGATGCCCACGCTATCACATTCACTCCGTTTACTAAAAAACTGAAGGAACGAGGTATTCTTAAGGAGACTGATTAATGGCTCGGGTCGGAGTATTCGTGTGCCATTGCGGTATTAATATTGCGGCCACAGTAGATGTACAAAAAGTGATTGATGCTGTTTTAAAGTTACCTGAAGTAAAACATGGAGTCGAATATCGATTCATGTGTTCTTCTCCTGGTCAGGCACTCATTAAAAAAGCGATCAAAGATCACCAGCTTGACCGCATCGTTGTCGCCGCATGCTCGCCCCGTATGCACCTGCCGACATTTCAAAATGCTCTGCTTGCTGAGGGTTTGAATCCTTACCTAGTAACCATGGCAAATATCCGTGAGCAATGCTCCTGGGTGACAAAAGACCGTGACAGGGCGACGGCAAAGGCAATTGATCTTGTCACCCGCCAGATCAAGCGGGTCATCCATCATGATCCGCTAGACGACATCATGGTACCGATCATAAAAACAGCCCTGGTGATCGGCGGAGGTATTGCCGGTATTCAGGCGGCACTCGATATTGCTGATGGTGAACAAAAAGTCATCCTGCTCGAGCGCAGTCCAAGTATTGGCGGTCGTATGGCACAACTTGATGAAACTTTTCCCACCCTGGACTGCAGTCAGTGCATTCTTACACCAAAAATGGTGGAAGCAGCACAGCATCCCAATATCGAGATCCGTGTGAATACGGAAGTGAAACAGGTAGATGGATATGTCGGCAATTTCAAGGTCGCGGTCGAAAGAAGGGCAATATACGTCGATCCCAGCAAATGCATCGGCTGCGGTATCTGTCAGGCTAAGTGCCCGAGCAAAACGGCTCCGGATGAATTCAGTGGCAGAATATCCACCCGTGCTGCGATCTACATGCCTTTTCCCCAGGCCGTGCCAGCCATACCCGTGATCGATGCTGAGCACTGTCTAAAATTCACCCGAGGTAAGTGTGGTGTCTGTGAGAAGGTCTGTCCTGCCGATGCGATCGATTTTGCTGATACACCACAGCAAGAAATCCTGGATGTGGGCGCGATCGTGGTCGCAACCGGATACCAGGAAATGGATCCGGCGATCTATACCGAATACGGTGGAATGAAATACCCCGATGTCATCACCGGGCTGCAATTTGAGCGTCTTATCTCCTCCACCGGTCCATCCGGAGGTAAGATCCAGCGCCTAAGTGACGGGAAAGTACCTCAACGCATTGTTTTCGTACAATGCGTTGGCAGCCGTGATGAATCCAAGGGACACACCTATTGTAGCGGCATCTGCTGTATGTACACTGCAAAACATGCAATGATCTATAAACACCATGTTCCCGAAGGCAAAGCATATGTGTGTTATATTGACGTCCGGGCACCGGGAAAATCATATGAGGAATTCATCCGTCGGGCGATCGAAGCGGATGATGTCCGATATATGAGGGGTCGTGTTGCCGCGATCAAAAAGAATGATGATCACTATCGCGTCTTCACTGAAGACACGCTGGTGGGACGACCGGTCACGATCGATGCTGATATGATCGTACTTGCATCCGCAGTTGAGCCCAATGAAAATGCTAAAACACTGGCGCGTATTCTCGGCATATCTTTTGATGCTGATGGATTTTACTCCGAAGCCCATCCCAAGCTTAAACCAGTAGAAACCGCCACCGTCGGCATATTCCTTTCAGGGGCCTGTCAGGGGCCAAAGGATATTCCAACAAGCGTACAACAAGGTAGCGCGGCTGCTTCCAAGGTTCTTTCTCTCTTTGCCAAGAAAGTATTGTACAAATCCCCCCAGATTGCCGAAATAGATGAGGTTTCATGCAGTGGTTGTCTGCTCTGTTTAAACACCTGTCATTACGGTGCGATCGAACAAGTAACCACCCAGGGTAAAACCAAAGCCCGGGCCATTTCAGGAAAATGCCAGGGTTGCGGTGCATGTGTTTCAGTATGCAAAGGGAAAGCGATTGCTTTCCCGGGATTCAATGATGATCAGTTATATGAGGAGATAACGGCATGCACATGAGCAAAGACCCAAAGATCCTTGCTGTTTTATGTAAATGGTGCAGTTATGCGGGCGCTGATTTGGCCGGCACAAGTCGCTTCGAATATCCCAGCAATATCCGTATCATACAAGTCCCCTGCTCAGGACGCATCGATCCGCTTATGATCTTCAAAGCCCTGATTGACGGCTACGATGGCATCCTTATTAGCGGATGCCATCCTGGAGACTGCCACTACGGAACAGGTAATTATTTTGCACAACGTCGTCTGGCAATCGCCCGGAAACTCCTGGAAACGATCGGGATCGATCCGAAACGTCTCTTTTTCACCTGGATATCAGCTGCCGAGGGAAAACGTTTTGCCGAAATATGTGCTGATTTCCATGATCACCTGCTCTCACTGGCCGATTCCCCTAAAGCACTGGCTCAGGAAGGCATTGACCGATGACCGATCTACAGACACAAGTTAAGGAACTCTTCAGTAATAAAAAAATCGACGTTTTACTGGGCTGGATAGTGGATAACAATAGTGGAATTCAACCCCATCTTTTCAGGATCCAGGACGATATTTCCAGATTGGTTTTTAATGATCAATGCTTAGATAATCTCGTAACCCATTTGCCCACGGTTTTAAAACAACACCGGAAAGTGGGTATTGTTGTCAAAGGATGTGATGGACGATCCCTGATAACGCTTCTTGCAGAAAAACAATTCGAACGCGAGAGGATAATAGTTCTCGCGCCAGCCTGCAATGGTGTTGCAGCGAACAGCGTAAAGTTGGGAAAATGCGCTGACTGTGCAACACACATCGCACCGAACGCAGACTATACATATGATGATCCTGATACAGTCTCTTCTCCGGAATTCAAAGAGTCACAGCAGATCGAAGACCTCCCTTACTACAAACGGTGGAAGTTTTTCGCTGATCATTTTGACCGATGCGACCGCTGCTACGCATGCCGGCAGGTTTGTCCCATGTGCTATTGCGAGATATGTATTGTTGACCAACAGGATCCCCAGTGGATCGATCCCTCCACCAAACTCTCTGCCAACACCATGTGGCATTTAATACGGGCTTATCATCTTGCCGGACGCTGTGCAGATTGTGGTGAGTGTGAACGGATTTGCCCTGAGCATATCCCCTTGAGGATCCTCAATACCTCATTAGAAAAAGCGATCATTGAAATGTTCAAAACACGTCCAGGCACGATCCCGGATGTACTTCCTGTTCTCGTGACCTTCAACAAAGATACTGATGAAGGGATCATGAAAGGCGCATAATGGCAAAAAAATGGAAAAGACTCGAAAAAAGCAGGATAAAAGAATTCCTTAATGAATTGCATGCATCTTATGAGATATGGTTACCCTATCTCGAGGAAGATAAATGGCGTTTCAAAGAATACGACATAGAAAAAGAGATCGATCTCCCCTCCAGTTTCGTGCATGATTCTATCAAACGCCTGTTCCTCCCCAGGCGTAAAAGGATCATGGAATTCAATAAACACAAAAAATGGCCGGTAGTACCTGTATCACCACCCGCTGCGAACCGGCTGTTGATGGGGATCCACGCCTGCGATGGCGCGGCTCTCCAGTATCTTGACCGGGTATTCATTGATTCCCCATACAAAGACACTTTCTATGAAGCAGAACGAAATCGTACAGTGATCGCCGGGATCCAATGTGACCGGATGGAATCCATGTGTCATTGTACTGACCGGGGCATATCGCCTGAACACCGGGATGGTATGGACATCATTATGTCCAGGACAAAGAACGGCTATTTGCTCCAGGCAATAACAGAAAAAGGACACACTATCCTGAACAACCGAATACTCGCAGAGACGGACGAACAGCCAGTTAAGAAGGAATGGTCAGACCAACGGTATCCACTCGCTACCCCAGAAGCATTCCTTGAGTCCTACTCGGTTGATATATGGCGTGACGTAATGAAATACTGTCTTACTTGCGGAATCTGTACATTCGGGTGCCCGACCTGTACCTGTTTTCATGTTGCCGACGAATTATACAAGAACGAGGGAGAGCGCGTCGCAGTATGGGATAGTTGTCAATTCCGCAGTTACAGTCGTATGGCGGCGGGACACAATCCACGGGCCAGAACGTTTGAGAGAATAAAGAACCGGATCATGGATAAGTTTGCTTATAGTTTTCTCCGGTATGGACAGATATCATGTACAGGATGTGGACGGTGTGTTGTTTCCTGTCCGGTCAAATGCAGTCTTCCTGAAACTGCAACGTTGATCAGTAATACGATCAAGCAAAAAAAACCTTCCTTGGCATCAAGTGATGCAGTATCCAGGAGTAAACCAGAACAATGACCTCGCATGAACTCATCCCGCACCCAGCCACAATAAAGGGAATAATCACAGAGTCCCGGGATATAAAAACATTTATCCTTACCCGGGACAATGGTCATGAACTCATTGCTGCACCGGGTCAGTTTGTCGAGGTTTCGGTCCCAGGATACGGTGAGGCCACATTCGCGATCACCCGGATTCACAACAACAAGAAAGAATGGGCTTTATCGATCAAACGCATCGGACATCTCACCAAAATGCTCCACCGAGCATCAATCGGTGATACAATCGGTATACGCGGTCCATATGGTAACCACTTCCCGATCGATGATTGGTACAATAAATCCATCTATATTATCGGCGGCGGGATAGGAATGGCTCCTTTGCGTCCGGTCATTGATCACATTCTATCATCACGTAAAAAGTTCGGTCCATTGCACATTCTCTTTGGTGCCCGAACACCGCAAGATATAATATACAAAGAAGATCTAAAACAGTGGCAAGAAGATCCAAGTATTTCACTCGTTACCACGATCGATTTGCCACATGAAGGATGGACCGGTCGCATTGGTCTGGTTCCCCAGGTCATCAAGGACATTCAATGCTCCCCGCAAAACGCCATTGCAGTTCTCTGCGGACCACCGGTGATGATAAAATTCTCGATCGCGACATTATATGAACTCGATTGGAAAGCCGACGCGATGTATACGACACTGGAAATGAAGATGCAATGCGGGATCGGCCAGTGCGGGAGATGCAATATTGGCGAAAAATTCATCTGTAAAGATGGTCCGGTATTCAGGCTCGATCATATAACTGAATTTGTGGATATCTAATCCCCCTTGTTCAGTTCCATAGTAAAGGGTACTTTCTTGTGCATTTCCTTGACTCATATGTTTTTCTGATTATAATTGCTGACTGGAGTTTTTATGGCAAAGATGAAAGCAGTGGTTAAAACATCACCTGGACCAGGCGCAGAATTGATCGACGTGGATTTACCAGTTCCAGGACCCAATGATGTTCTGGTTAAGGTGCTGGCAACCTCAATTTGTGGTACTGACCTTCACATATACGAATGGAATGAATGGGCAAAAAATCGCATCAAGAATATCCCGCAGATCATGGGACATGAATTATGCGGGGAAGTCGCTGAGTGTGGTGCAAACGTCACCCACATTAAACCTGACGATGTGATCTCAGCCGAAACTCATATCGCCTGCGGACATTGTTATTTATGTCATACGGGTAATGCTCATATTTGTATCAACGGGAGTATTTTTGGCGTGGATGTCAACGGCGTGTTCGCGGAATATGCAATCGTACCGTCTGCAAATGCATGGATCCTCGATAAGAAGATCCCGCGTGATTATGGTTCAGTAATGGAACCCCTGGGCAATGCTGTCCATACGGCACTCGCCGGTGAAATAAACGGCAGTACCGTACTCGTGACCGGCTGCGGTCCGATCGGGGTCATGAGTGTTGCGGTGGCAAGGTTATGTGGTGCGACCAAGATATTCGCAACTGAATTGAATGATTTCCGGCTTCAGTTAGCCAAAAAAGTCGGTGCGGACGTCATTCTTAATCCAACAAAAACGGGTGTTGTTGAAAAGGTGAAGGAACAGACTGATGGTCTGGGTGTCGATATTGTCCTTGAAATGTCAGGAGCTCCCCAGGCGATCCAGCAGGGCTTTGACGCATTGCGGCCAGGCGGACGTTTCTCGATCCTTGGCATCCCGGATAAACCGATGCCGCTCAATTGGGGAAAAGATATCATATTCAAATATATCACGGTGCAGGGTATCAACGGTCGATTGATGTTCTCCACCTGGCATAAAACTTCCCGGTTCTTGAGCTCTGGTCGTCTTGATCTCGAACCCATGATAACCCACCGATTCCGCCTCGAGGAATTCGAAAAAGGTATGGAACTGATGAAATCGGGCAATTGCTGCAAGGTATTACTATATCCCCAATCAAAAGAATAGTGTTATACGGTATCGGTATCGATATAATAGAAAAAGAACGATTCCAGTCTCGTCATTCAACATCCGAGTTCCTTGAACAAGTTTTCGATTCAAAAGAGATCGCGCGGGGAAACGACAGTATACACCCGTGTGATTACTGGGCACGGATCTTCACGTGCAAAGAAGCGGTTTTAAAGGCATGTGCGATCGGTCTACATTTTGGATCTTTTTGGCATGACATAACTTTCGATAAGAAATTCAAGGTGATGCTGCATGGATCAATGCAGCAATATATCACTGGCGATCCAAAGATCGCCCTATCTCATTCGCGCACCAGGCGTTTTGCTGTTAGTTGCGCACTTGTCTACAAATAACTGGGAGGTGTCATGAGTAATATTGGCTCATACGAAAAAGTATCCAAAGATTTCAAATGGGATATTTCCCGTGAAGAACTTGAATATGGAAAGGACGGCATGTACAATATCGCTTACTTTTGTGCCGATCGCATTTGCGATCAGGGACACGGCGAAAAAACCGCTTTTTACTGGGAAGGTTTTAAAGGTGAAACAAAAAAAATCACGTTCAATGATTTGAAAACTTACAGCAATATATTTGCCAAATTCTTGCAGGAAAACGGGATCGTGCCAAAAGATAGAGTATGTCTGTTCATGGACCGCATCCCCGAATTATATATTTCATTCTTGGGAATACTGAAGACCGGGGCTATCGTTCAACCATTGTTCTCGGCATTCGGCGAAGAAGCCCTGTTTACCCGTCTTGATGATGCTAAGACCAAGGCTGTATTCACCACCATGAAACATGTGAAAAAAATCCGAAAAATAAAAGACAGATTGCCCGATCTCTCACTTATCATTGTTGTCGATGCAGGTAATAAGGAACTTCAGGATCATGAAGTCGCACTTTCAATGGAAAACCTCCCAAAAGAAGACCACTTTGATATCTACAAAGGAGATCCTGAAGCGCCTTCTGTGTTGCACTACACCTCGGGAACGACCGGCAAACCAAAAGGAGCCCAACATGTCCATTCGTCGATAATCGCGCAGTACATCACCGCTAAATGGGCGCTGGACATCACGCCTGATGATGTATACTGGTGTACGGCTGATCCTGGATGGGTGACTGGTACGAGCTATGGTATCATCGGTCCATGGTCGATCGGGGTAACGCAGGTGATTCTCGATGCCGGATTCAGCAGTGAAAAATGGTACAAGTTCATACAGAAATATAGTGTGACTGTATGGTACACTGCACCGACCGCGATCCGGCTGCTCATGAAAGACGGCACAGAACTTGTCAAACAGCATGATATTTCATCGCTCCGCCATATGATCAGTGTTGGTGAGCCACTTAATGCAGAAGCGGTGATATGGTCAGAAGAAGCATTCGGCATGCCGTTCTACGATTCTTACTGGCAAACCGAGACCGGGGCGATCGTTATCACAAACTATCCGGGTATGGAGGTAAGACCAGGCTCCATGGGGAAACCTTTTCCCGGAATCACGGCAACTGTTCTCGATCTGAAAACACTAAAACCGATCACCACAACCGGAACCGTGGGTCTCATCGCCTTGAAGCCGGGATGGCCATCAATGTTCCGGACCTACTGGAATAATAAAGAAATGTATGATAGTAAATTCAGAAACGGATGGTATATCTGTGGTGACCGGTCAAGCATTGATGCAGATGGGTATTTCTGGTTCGTGGGGCGGGATGATGATGTTATTAATACCGGAGGTCATCTGGTCGGACCGTTTGAGATCGAATCCGCCCTGCTTGAACATGAAGCAGTCGCTGAGTCTGCCGCGGTCGGCAAACCTGATCCGGTCAATATGGAAGTAGTCAAGGCGTTCGTTGCCCTGAAACCGGGGTTCGAACCGAGTGCGGACATAGAATTGAGTATCATGAATTTCATTCGTAAAAAGCTTTCGCCCCTTGCCATGCCCCAGGAGATCGAATTTGTTGCATCGCTTCCAAAAACACGCAGCGGCAAGATCATGCGCAGATTATTGCGTGCAAAAGAATGGGGTGAGGAGATCGGCGATACATCGACACTCGAAAATGATTGAGTTCCAGAAACAGGATGCGTCGCAGCGAACAAGATGATCAATATGCAGAATACTAGAATGCCGGTATATTATTGTAATCGGATAATAATCTGTGTAATCGATTCCATCTTTGATGGAAGGAGGTTTGCATGAACGAAGATTTAAAGAAAACGATCATTGACTATGTTAAACACGAGTACCTTGAAGATGAGGACGAGGAAGAGATCGATGAGAATACACCGTTGATCTCAAGCGGCATCGTTGATTCTTTCTCAATGGTATCGTTAAAGACTTTTCTCGAGAAGAAATTCGAGATCAAGATACCGGATGAAAAAGCAACTACGGATGCGTTCGATTCGGTCAACAAAATCATCGTTTTGCTTAAAGAATTCAATGTTACATAGGAGAACGCATGGCATTTAGTGGCAAAGCAAAGGATTTCTATACAGGTGAATTGAAGGGGATCAGAGAAGCAGGCACATTCAAAGAAGAGCGTTTCATTGAATCACCTCAGGCTGCCAATATAACCGTCGAGTACCCGGTCGGAGCAAGTACCCAGCAAGTTTTGAATTTCTGTGCAAACAACTACCTCGGTCTATCAAGCCACCCGGATGTGATCAAGGCGGCCCATGAGGGACTTGATTCCCGCGGTTACGGGATGTCATCGGTACGATTCATCTGCGGAACGCAGGACATCCATGATGAACTAGAAAAAAAACTCAGTACCTTCCTCGGCACCGAAGCTACCGTGCTCTTTGCGTCGTGCATGGATGCAAATGCCGGTGTCTTCGATGTTGTACTCGATAAAGAAGATGCGATGATCGCGGATCGTTTAGTCCATGCCTCGATCGTGGATGGCATGAGATTATGTAAAGCGCAGCTATATAATTATAAACATGCAAACATGGCTCACCTCGAGGAAAAACTTCAAGAAACGCAAGAATGTCGCTTTCGTATGATCATTACCGACGGTGTATTCTCAATGGATGGTGATATTGCCCCGCTTGATAAGATCGTTGAATTAGCGGAAAAGTATGATGCCATGGTCATGGTCGATGACTCCCATGCAACCGGTTTCATGGGCAAGACCGGCCGGGGCACTCATGAACATTGCGGTGTCCTGGGTAAGATCGATGTGATCACCACAACGCTGGGCAAGGCGCTTGGCGGAGCATCAGGCGGATGTGTTAGCGGCAGGAAGGAGATCGTCGATCTATGCAGGCAGCGTGCTCGTCCCTATTTATTCTCGAATACCGTACCACCTGTGATCATTACCGCAGCCAACAAGGTGATCGACCTGATCTCGAAAACAACTGCTCGTCGGGACAAACTTGAAGACAACACCACGTACTTCAGGGAGAAAATAACTGAAGCAGGTTTTGACATCCGTGAAGGAGTACATCCGATCGTGCCGATCATGCTTTATAATGCTAAACTCGCTCAAGATGTGGCACGCGACCTTTATCAAGAAGGGATCTATGTCATCGGATTCTCGTTCCCGGTCGTACCAAAAGGCCAGGCAAGGATCAGAGTCCAGATCTCGGCCGGGCATGAAAAAGAACATCTTGATAAGGCGATCTCGGCCTTCACTAAAATCGGCGGCAAATACAATATCCTTGGCAAGGGTAAAAAAGAAATCATTGAGATGTATGGTTACTAGCATGATAAATTCTAAATACCAAATTCTAAATACTGAACAATATTCAATATCCAATTTCCAATTCCTGAAACATTGTGATTTCGTATTTGGGATTTGTTTAGAATTTCGGATTTCGGATTTCGTACATAAAATCAGACCAGGATTTCGTTATGGATAACACAGCAGATGTGATCATCATTGGAGGCGGGATCATCGGAAGCGCAACCGGGCACTACCTGGCGAAAAAGGGACTCAAGGTATACCTTTTTGAAAAAGACTATCTCACTGCTGGATCGACAGGAAGATGCATCTGTGGCATCAGACAACAGTTCTCGACCGAACTGAGCATCAAGGTCGCGATGGAATCACTCAAGAAGTTTGCCTTTATGCATGAGGAACTGGAGCATGATGTTGAATTCCATCAGGGAGGGTATTTGTTCCTATCACACAGCGAGGAAAAAACTGAAACCTACAAGAAACTTATCGTTATCCAGCAAAAGATGGGCTTGGATGTCTCCTATATCGGCGTTCCTGAGATCGAGAAATTAGTCCCCGGCATTTCTACGGTCGATCTACTCGGGGGTGCATACTGTCCCAGCGACGCTCAGGCCAATCCTTTTCTTGTTGTTCATGGTTACGTAAAAACCATAAGAAAAAACGGTCATGTATTTGACCACACAGAGATAAAGGCGATCAATACCGATCACGGTAGAGTGACTTCAGTAACGACGGACCGAAATGTAATATATTATGCTCCGATCATTGTCAACGCAGCTGGCCCATCAGTCAGCGATGTCGCACTTATGGTGAATCTTGACATCCCGGTCTACCCAGAACGACACGAAGCTATGATCACCGAACAGATCGAACGTTTTTTCGACATGATGATCGTCGATTACCGACCTGACGGCTGTTACTTCAATCAAAAATGGGGAAAAGGAAGCATTATCGGATGCTATACTCCGATCCCGGTGAAGCCTGGGAAGGACACAGGAACTTCCTTTGCCTTTGCCAAAGAAATGGGACGGCGCATGGCACGCTTGATCCCCAAGTTAAAGAATATCAAGATCATCCGACAATGGTCAGGCAGTTATTCCATGACACCGGATGGTAACCCGATCGTTGATTGTACAGATATCGAAGGATTCTGGATCGTTGGTGGTATGTGTGGTCACGGATTCATGCTTGGACCGGAAATTGGTTGGATAGCAGCCGAACATATCATTGATCAATCATGTCCTTATGATATGAGCACTTTTGCTTTGAATCGTGATTTTTCGAGCAAAGAAGTAATGAAGTGATCACCTTTACGATCCTGTCCCGGGATACCCGGTCACAGGCGCGATGTGGTATCGTCAGAACCAAGCACGGGAGGGTCAATACACCTAACTTCATGCCCGTCGCAACACAGGCCTCAGTAAAAGGCATTGCACCTGCTGACCTGAAGAAGATCGGCGCTGAGATCCTCATCAGTAATACATACCATCTTGAACTCCGTCCCTCCTCAGAACTGATCCGGCAAATGGGCGGTCTCCACCGATTCATGGGGTGGGACCGGGTGATCGTTACTGATTCAGGCGGATTTCAAGCATATTCACTTAATGGCTTACGGAAAGTCAATGATCACGGGGTCGAATTCAGTTCACATCTCGACGGCTCACTTCACATGCTCACTCCAGAGCGAGCCGTGGCTATTCAACAAAACCTGGATTCGGACATCGCAATGGTCCTTGATTTTTTTACTCCGTACCCGTCGGTTTTCATGGAGGCGCGTATCGCGGTTGAACGTACAATTCATTGGGCTGAGCGCAGCCTTACAGCCAAGCAAGACCAGGCGCTATTCGGCATTGTGCAGGGCGCCTCCTACAAAGATCTACGGAAGGAATGTGCTGAACGTCTCTGCGAGTTGGATTTCGACGGTTATGGTATCGGAGGTTTAATGATCGGAGAACCCGCTACGATCACCAATGAAATGGTCAAAGTTACGACCAGTGTTCTACCGCACGAGAAACTCCGCTATCTTATGGGGTGCGGATACCCTGAGGACATACTTGATGCGGTAGAACGCGGTGTAGATCTTTTCGATTGTGTTCTCCCGACACGTAATGGACGGACAGGAATGGCCTTCACATCAGAAGGCAAGGTAATCATAAAAGCGAGCAGGTATGCATATGATAAATCACCACTTGATCCACGCTGTCGCTGTTATGCGTGTCAGTATTTCACTCGAGCGTACATTCGCCATCTCTTTAATGCCGGAGAACTCCTTGCTGGTCGGTTAGTGAGTTATCATAACCTGTACTTTTTTATCCGTTTCATGAAGAAGATACAAAAAAACATTGCCAGAGGTACATTCCAGGATTTCAAGCAAAAAATATTGAAAACGTTCGATTTCAGGGAGAACTGAGAGGTCGATGATTGCTATCTGTTTTTTCACATTCTGGAATCGCAAATCGTAAATCGTAATTTACTGGTTTTATGCTAAACTTTATTTTTAACTGATGTGCGGTTTTTCTTTATATTACCTCTTGACATAAAAATAATTGTGTATATAATAATGCAAAATGTGAGAAATGTGAGAAATATGAAAAAAAGGAGTGGTTATGTTCGGTAAAAAGAAAAAGGTGTTAGGGCTTGACATCGGTTCAAGTCAAACCAAAATAGTCGAATTAAGTGCAGGTAAGAATAAAAAATTAGTTAACTATGGAATTTCAAAAGTCTTACCTGATGCCATAGTTGAGGGAGAGATTATCGATCGAGAAGCTGTGCTGGATTCGATCCGCAGTTTGATCGAAAGCAGGGGATTTACCACCAAAGATATCGTCATAGGTCTTGCCGGTCGAGATGTGATCATCAAACGGATCACAATGGACCGTATGAGCGAGGCAGACACAAGGGAACAGATAAAATGGGAAGCCGAGCAGTATGTTCCCTTTGATATTAATGAAGTATCGCTCGATTTTGACGTGGTAAACCCGAATTTCGGCGAGAATCAACAAGAGGTGATCCTCGTCGCAGCAAAAAATGAGCTGATCAATAATCTCACGTCCCTACTCAAAGAACTTAACCTGAATCCAATCGTCGTGGATACCACCGCTTTTTCGTTACAGAATGTTTACGAGTACAATTACTCACCGGGAGCAGATGACATAATTGGACTGATCCATATCGGTGCGGGTATGACGGTTATCAATGTGATCAAAGGAGGATCGTCGTTATCGGCTCGAGATGTGTATTATGGAGTGAATGCCTTTATCAGCAAATTGCAGAAGGAGGTAGGGTTCAATTATGAAGATGCGGCAAATGCAGTAAAAGGCACAACGCCGGTTGGCGCATCACAAGATTCAATCCAAGGTGTCTTTGAATCCTTTGTAGGAGACCTTGGAACCCAGATAGAACGCAGTCTCCAATTCCTGTCCAGCGTCACTGGCGAGGAAAAGGTGAGCCAAATGTATCTTTCTGGCGGTGGAGCATTAATACCAAATCTCTTAGAATATTTGAAGAGAAGGCTTGGGGTGCCAATTGAGATTCTTAATCCCTTTAAGAATATAATTTATGATCCCACAATATTTGGTCCTGAAGGGGTAGATGTTGCAGGACCATGTCTTGCCCAAGCTGTAGGTCTGGCTTTAAGGGGGGAGTAATGATAAAAATCAATTTAGCGCCGACTGCCAAGAAGAAAGCACCAAAACGAAAGGCAGCAAAAGCAGCGCGCCCCGGAGTAAAACTGCCCTCCGTGCAGACTACTGTTGTGTATATTATTGGTGTCGTAGTGGTCGTACTTATCGTGGCAGTTTTACTGTTTATTCAGGAGAGTCAGAAAGGCGGTCTCAACAAGAACATCACACAACTGAACGGAAAACTCAATGAACTTAGAGTCTACAAGGCAACAGTCGACAGCTTAGAGAAACGAGAACGTGAATTAGCAGCGCTCATTGCACCGATAAAAGAGCTCAATCAAAATCGCTTCTTCATCGCGCATGTCCTGGATGAGATCTCAATGCGAATTCCCCAGTTTACCTGGTTGATTCAACTAGATATAACAAAAGAGAGCATGACAATGAAAGGAGTGACCGCGTCGAATCTCCTCGTCGCGGACTTCATGAATCGACTGGAAGAATCACCCTATATTCATAACGTGGACTTGACAGTGCTTGAAAAGAAAGCGGTCGAACAACAGGAAATGATGGAATTCACTCTAACGGCTGGCGTTCGGGATGAAACGAAGGGCGGGAGGTAACAATGAATATAAGAGAACCAAAAACCCAAAAAGTGATCTTCTTTTTCTTCATACTGATCATTGTACTGGTTGCCTTCTTTTATTTTATATACCGACCGAACAATCAAAAATTGCAACAGCTCACTGCACGGCGGGATTCTTTGCAGATAGAGGTTCAAAAAGCCGAGGCAGCACGTGCCCGGCTGCCCGAACTTCAGGCGAAGATCGCACGTCTTGAGATCGAATGGGAAAAAGCAAAGGAAATGCTCCCCAAGGAAAAGGAAATTCCTTCGCTTATTCAACAGATCTCTAATTCGGGTGCAAAAGCAGGTGCAAGTTTCATTCTGTTCAAACCAAGTGGTCCACAACCACGACAGAACTACCAGGAGATTCCAGTGCAGATCAAGGTTGCGTGTGGATATCATCAACTGGGGAGATTTCTATCAAACATTGGTAATCTCGCAAGAATCGTCAACGTTCCCACAGTGAAGATTAAAGCTGGTGATGAGCGCAGCATTGAGGCGGAATTACAGGCGATCACCTATACGGTAGCAAAAGGAAAGGAGGTTCCAAGTGGTGCTCCACCTCGCAAGTAGTTTACTCTGTGCAGTAGTAATATTCAATCAAGCCCCAACTGAAGAAGCTCCTGCAGATACGCTTTTCCCCGTGGAAAAATACCAATACAAACAAGCAGGTCGCCGTGATCCCTTCACACCGCTGGTCGGTATTGAGATCGGCGAGGGCGCACGGGTCAGTCATCTGAGCGTGGAAAATCTAACCCTGGTTGGTGTCCTCTGGGGCGATAAAGGCTATTATGGCCTGGTAAAAGATGGTACTAATAAAGGCTACATATTGAAAAAAGGCGATAAAGTTGCTGGTGGTTATGTAGCGGGTATCGATAGAAGCAAAGTAATTTTCAATATAATTCATGCTGGCGTGCAGACACAATATGAGCTGCCACTTCAGGAGAAGAAAAGGAGGTAGACGATGAGGAATGTAGTAATCCTCGCATTATTGGTGTCGTTGGCAAGTGGCGCTGTAATCAAAGATTTGGTAGTCGTTCCTGAGGGTGTAAACACTCAACTTACATTGGTCGCAGACGCGCCATTTGTCGCGAACTCATTTACTCTAAAGAATCCCCCGAGGATCGTCATTGATTGTTCTGGCGTGACGAGTCCACTGGTCGGTGGAACCTATGCGGTCAATCGCGGTGGAATACGTGAAGTCACAGTCACTGGATTTACCGAACAAACCAATCTGATCAGGATCGTTGGTGAACTCGAAAATGACTATTCCTATCTAACTCTCACAGAAGATAATAATTTTGTAGTAACACTCCTCAGCGGTCTCGTTTCACCTTTCCCGGAATGGCACGCAATAGCCGCAGATGTTATCAATGCTCCGGTGACTGGAACTGGTACACCTGTTCCAACGCCACGTCCGGCAGGGATATCAACTGGCGGGCGACCGATATCATTCAATCTTGAGGATGCACCCATCATCAGTGTCCTGAGATTGATCGCGGAATATGTTGGCGTGAATATCGTCGCTGGCAAGGATGTTACAGGTACGGTCACGGTGCGACTACATAATGTCCCCTGGCGTCAAGCCCTGGAAATAATCCTCAAAGCTTCAGGTTATGCTTATCGTGAGGACCCCGGCGTCATTCGAGTGGATACCGCAGAAAATTTGGACAAACAGGACTACGATCTTCCACAGGCTTCAAAAATCTACAAACTCGAATTTGCTGGACCGTCAAAAATGCTCGATAAGATCGAAGCAATGTTGTCCCCTAAAGGTAAAGCCAACGTCGACATACGGACCAATTCAATTGTCGTCACCGATGTCGAGCCCATTCATAAAAAGATCGAACAGTTAGTCAGGATACTGGATACTCCAACACCGCAGGTTGAGATCATGGCGAAAGTTGTGGACATGGATATGTCAATTTCTCAGGCACTCGGTATCGACTGGACACTTCAGGGTCTTTCCAGTCGGATCGTTTCCGCTGAGGTACAGAGCAACATTGAACCGACAGTCCTTGGTTATGGACAGATAAATATCGCCACCATTCCATCACTTGCCCAGTTAAATGCTACTATCACAATGCTTGAAGAGAATGGCAAAGCACAAACGATCTCAGCACCGCGAATCACCGCAGTTGATAACCAAGAAGCAAGTATTCTTGGTGGTCAACGCTTTGGTATCCCGACCAGAGACATATCCGGTAATACAGTCATTCAATTCTATACCGTGGGTACAAAGCTGGTAGTCACTCCGCACATTAATTCTCTCGATGAGATCACAATGGAGATTCATGCTGAGGTTAGTGAACTGGACCGAGCGTCAGCTCTGGCTGGTCGTCCGATCATAACGACATCCGAAGCTGATTCCAAGGTTCTGGTCAATGACGGCAATACAGTGATTATCGGTGGTTTCATTCGTAAAAAAGAGACGAAATCGGTACGCGGAATACCTTTATTAAAAGATATCCCGATTCTTGGTGCACTGTTCCGTGAGACGACCAAGACTATCGAAGATCGGGAACTGCTGATCTTTATCACGCCTACGATCATTAAATAATAGGCGAATCAAGGAATACTTGTTTGACCACACCTGTTGGTGTGTTGGTCATGAATGAGGATCATCGGAGGTAATAAAAAAGGCAAACGTATACTTGTTGCTAAAACCGGTGTTCGACCAACAAAAGGGATCGTCCGTGAAGCGATCCTGCAAGTAATACAGAATAGAATTCCAGGAGCCCGTGTCCTCGATATATTTGCGGGGAGCGGGGCTCTTGGTCTTGAAGCACTGTCGCGCGGTGCAAGGAGCTGTATCTTCATTGAACAACGACCTTCTACTTTATATAAGAATATCGATAATATCGTGCCGGAAATGAATACTGAAGTGATCCGCAAGGACTATGCGATCGCCCTCAAACGAATTGAGGGAAAGCAGTTCTCCCTGATATTCCTCGATCCTCCCTATGGAAAAATGTATGTAGAACAAACGATCGCCCTCATTACAAAACGTTCATTATTAGAAAATAATGGTATTATTATCATCGAGCACCATCCTGAAGAACATTTTGGGTTACCGGATGGATATACGATCACCAAACAAAAACGTTACGGTGATACCATGATCACTTATGTCACCGGAGAATTACATGAGTAGTACCGAAAAAAGGAATGCGATCTATGCTGGAACTTTTGATCCCATAACGTATGGGCACATCGATGTACTCACACGGGCGGCAAAAATATTCGATCGTATCATCATTGGCGTAAGCGCACGTCCTAAGAAGACCCTCTTCAACCATAAAGAACGTATACACCTCGTACGTTCTCTTTTCAAACATGATCCTGCAGTACAGGTTGAAGGATTTTCCAGTCTGCTCGTTGACTTTGCACGTAAATGCAAGGCGAAAACCATAATCCGCGGTATTCGTGCGGTATCGGATTTTGATTACGAACTTCAACTAACACTTATGAACAGAAAACTTGCATCGAATATTGAAACGGTATTCCTCATGCCATCTGAAAAATTTATTTTCATCAGTTCCTCTCTGGTCAAAGAGATCGCTGCATTGGGCGGTGATATCTCCCATCTTGTACCTGACTCGATAGCACTTGCGCTAAAAAAGAAATTACCACCGACACAATAGACAGCATATAAAAGCCTTGATTCTCGCCTGAATATATATATGGTAACTATAGAGGAGATACTATGAAAAGAATATGTCTATTGACGCTTATTGCATTGTGCTTCGCTGCATATGCAGAAGAACCTATCCACACACCAAAACATGAGGTCGAGGATATTGTGTTTGAATTCATTACCGACCTTAAGAGCGATGTTTATGCCGATCATATCTTCTTTTTTCAATCTGATACCGAACTAACAAAAGAAGATCGACAGTATTATTTCCGTAGACTGGAAACCTTTGTTCGCAACAATGAATGGGACCTTTTCTTTACCGCAGTGGATATGTATGATGGGCAAGAAGATATCGCCGATGTCATCCTTCAAGCAGCATCAGGGGATATCGTTATCTTCATTGTCGCATACTGGTACGATACTGAGAGGTGGGAACTCGACGGATATGAATTTCCAGGGCTTACTTATGATCGTCCAGAAGATCAATCATATGAAGATTATATTGCGGAGATCATCGATAATGCCAAGGAATTCGGCGTACCACATTCACAGCGAAATACAATAACGGATATGGGCACCTATTATATCGAGTATGACTGATCAGTGATCCTAATGGAAAGACCCCTGCGGCTCAGCAGGGGTCTTTTTTGTCGCAGGTTGACGCAATCGCCCTTCTGTGATATAATCACAACCATGAAATTCGTCGATAAGACTACTATTTTCGTCACTGCGGGCCAGGGAGGTGATGGCTGTGTGTCGTTCCGTCGTGAGAAATTCGTACCGCGGGGGGGACCGGATGGGGGCGATGGTGGTAATGGTGGATCGATCTTTCTGAAAGGCACAAAGGAACTTCAGACTCTGATCGACCTTAAGATAAATCCGCATTATAAAGCAGGACGCGGTCTTCGTGGACAGGGTAAAAAACGCCATGGAAGAGCAGGAAAGGATGTTTTTATACCTGTTCCCCTGGGAACGATTATCTGCGAAAACGAGCACATTATCGGCGAGATTCTCCATGAGGACGAAACCATACTGGTTGCGCGGGGTGGTCGTGGTGGTCGTGGAAATGCACACTATGTTTCGTCAACCGCACAAACACCCCGGCATGCTGAAAAAGGAACGATCAGGAGCCAGAAAAAATTGGATCTTGTGCTGAAGATAATCTCGGATATCGGATTGGTGGGGCTGCCAAATGCAGGCAAGTCAACCTTGCTCAGTGCACTCACCAAAGCAAGACCAAAGATCGGTGACTACCCGTTCACAACCATCACCCCAAATCTGGGAGTATTAAGAACCCCGGATCGTCAGGTTGTCATCGCGGATATGCCCGGAATCATTGCCGGTGCACACGAAGGCAAGGGACTCGGTCATTTATTCCTGCGCCATATCGAACGTGCAAAAATGATCGTATTGGTCATTGATATGTCCGCACCCGATCCCATGGACCATTACCAGCAGCTTCTCCATGAATTCTCGCACTATCACACTGATCTGACGCAAAAGCCGCGGATCGTCGTGTTTAACAAGATCGATCTGATTAAAACACGTCCTCAGTTCGCCCTCACGGAACAAATATTCTATGTATCAGCGCTGACTGGGGAGGGCATCGATCCACTGGCTGCATATCTCAATCCATGAAGATCCGTTTTAAACAGGACAAACGAACGATACTCCAGATCCTAAAGAGCGCGGGGGTGAAGCGAAAAATCAGGGTCATCGATAAACTCAATGGTGTCAATGAACGGGATAGTATCAATATACTCCTCAAAGTTCTCGAGGACCAATCATGGGTATTGCGTGAAAAGGCAGCATACAAACTCATCCAGTATGGCAGCAGGGTCGTCCCCAGGCTCGAACGACTCCTTTTGCGGGGATATTGGTACACAAGGGCAGCTGCCTGCATTACGCTGGGTGAGATCGGTAACCTGCGACCGCTGTCGACGATCGTCGAATTGTTACTTCATGAGGATAATCCCACCGTAATAAGGGAAGCAGGCACCGCGATCGTTAAGATCGCGAAAAGCCATGCTGATACATTCCCCGAAGCCTATGATACACTAAACCTCAGTGATGGAGACAGGTCACGTATTGGCGCGCTTTTGCACCGGATCGATCCCGACTTCAAAGATCGTGCACATACCGGTCAGGTTCATGAGTGATCTTTATCATTTCATCAATCTCCTGTCGATAAAAAAGATGACCGAGCGGAGGCTCTATGCTCTGCTCGACCATTATGGATCACCTGAACACATCTTTCAGGCTCCCCAAGACGAATTAATCACTCTGGTGAATACCGAGTGTGCACGAGGTATTGTATCCATACAAATGAATGCACACCTGGAAAAGATGCATAAGACAGCGGAACGATGTGCTGTTTCCGTACTTCCCTACTATGCTCCTGAATATCCACCGTGGCTAAAAACAATACCTGATTTTCCTCCGGTGCTTTTCTTGCGCGGCAGCCTTTTACCTGAGGATGAAACCGCGCTTGCGGTCATTGGAACTCGTGGTGCTACGGTATACGGCAAGAACATCGCTGAACGGTTCACAACTGAATTCGTGCATGCTGGTGTTACGATAATAAGTGGTATGGCTCGAGGCATCGATACTGTTGCTCATGAAACTGCCCTCAGGCATGGAGGTCGAACCATCGCGGTATTGGGCTGCGGTGTTGACCGATGTTATCCTCCAGAGAACCGAACTCTGATGCATCGGATCATCGAGAACGGTGCTGTGATCTCAGAATTCACCCTCGGTACTCCCCCGCTGGCACAGAATTTCCCCAAACGTAACCGCATAGTATCAGGTCTTTCCCGGGCAGTCGTCGCGATCGAAGCTAAAGAAAAAAGTGGTGTCATGAACACGGTAACCTGGGCGGCGAATCAAAACAAGGATGTGTTTGCCATACCGGGTAATATCTATTCCAGAACCTCGTCTGGTACGAACCGGTTGATCAAGGATGGAGCGATCCCGGTCACCTCTGCCCGGGAAGTCTTGGAATCCTGCAGGATAGACCATCTGATCCATGAACGTGTCCAGCAACAGATCGAACTCACAGATAAAGAACGTACGCTCTGGCAATTCCTGACTCATGAACCCGTGTATCTCGATATACTTTCGGAATCGATCAACCAGCCAACAAGGGCTGTCCTTGAAACGCTCCTTACCCTTGAAATAAAAGGCCTGGTAAAACAACTACCAGGCATGATGTTCGTACGGACTGATATCTCATAGCAGATACAAATAATGAATCGACTGTTATCGGTAATCTACTATCTGTCTTCTATTATGTTCCGACTTTCCACGAAGCGAGATATTCTTTCTGCTCCGGGGTCAGTTTGTCTATTGTTATCCCCATTGATTTCAATTTCAGGCGTGCTATGCGTTCATCTATTTTAAGGGGCATGGTATAAACAACATTTTTAAGATTGCGTTTATTCAATAAATATTCTGCTGCAAGCGCTTGATTGGCAAAAGACAGGTCCATGACCATTGCAGGGTGCCCTTCAGCAGCAGTCAGATTGACCAACCTTCCATCTGAGAGGAGATACACTCTCTTGCCATTACGCAAGGTGTTTTCCTGACAGAATTCACGGATGGCCCTCTTTTTCTTCGTTAATCGGGCAAGTGCTTTTTTATCGATCTCAACATCGAAATGCCCTGAGTTACCGATGATCGCACCATCCTTCATTTTGCGAATATGTTCACCGCGGATAACACTGATGTCACCGGTCACAGTAATGAATACGTCTCCGATCGATGCAGCATCCTTCATTTGCATAACCCTGTACCCATCCATCCGCGCTTCCAGTGCTTTGACCGGATCCACCTCAGTCACGATAACGTTCGCTCCCATCCCCTTCGCACGCAATGCTAAACCGCGACCGCACCAGCCATAACCAGCAACTACAAAATTACTTCCGCTGATCAATATATTCGTTGCCCGCAAGATGCCATCGATCGTCGACTGGCCAGTGCCATAACGGTTATCAAACAGATGTTTGGTCAACGAATCGTTAACCGCGATGATCGGAAACTGTAACACATCATCGCGCTCCATTTGCTTCAAGCGGATGACGCCGGTCGTTGTTTCCTCTGTCCCGCCAATAATACCTTTAGTGCGTTTCTTGTGAACGGTGGAAATAAGATCCGCTCCATCATCGATCAGGATCTCCGGACGGTTCTTTAAAACCCGCTCCATGTTCGTATAATATTCCTTTCGAGACTCGCCATTACATGCAAAAACCCCGATACCTTTTAGTGCCAGGGCAGCCGCCACATCATCCTGCGTTGACAAAGGATTCGACGCAGTCAGAAATACATGTGCCCCACCTGCCCGGAGTGTATACATCAAATTGGCTGTTTCCGTGGTAACATGAAGGCAACATCCGATACGACATCCTTTTAGGGATTTTTCTCTTTTAAAACGATCTTTTACATACCTCAGTACAGGCATCTTGGATTCGGCCCAGTCGATCCGGCGATCACCCTGAGGAGCTAATTTAATGTTTCGAACATGGAACTTCATGATCCTCCTTTCAAATTATCGTGCAATCAAAAAAAAGGCATTGGACTATGATCAACAGAAATAACGATGCTGCGCTCGACTATAGACCCGCTTCCCGTTTGACCGCATCAGCCATATCACAGATCTCCCAGGAAAAACCCTCTTCTTCTCGTCCGAAGTGTCCATAACACGCCGTACGTCTGTAAATAGGTCGTCTAAGATTCAGTTTATCAATGATCCCCTGGGGTGTGAAGTCGAACAGTTTCTTCATAAGGCTAATGATCTTTGCATCATCAATCTTCCCTGTGTTGAAAGTCTGTATATTGATGGACATTGGCTCGGCAACACCGATCGCATAGGATAGCGAAACCTCGACCTTATCACAAACACCAGCAGCAACAAGATTCTTCGCCACATAGCGGCACATATACGATGCTGAACGATCCACCTTGGTCGGATCTTTACCGGAAAAGCATCCTCCTCCATGGTGACCGATCCCACCATAGGTATCGACCATGATCTTACGACCGGTCAGACCGGTATCCCCCTGGGGTCCACCCACCACGAAACGTCCGGTCGGATTTATCAGGATCCGCGTTTTATCATCTACCAGGTCTTTCGGTAAGATCTCCTGAATAACATACCGTTTAACATCCTCATGTAGCTTTTCGTTACCGACATCAACATGATGCTGTGCCGAGATCAAAACAGAATCGATCCGCACTGGCTTTGATCCCTGATAAACGACCGTTACCTGGGATTTTCCATCAGGATGTAGATAACCAACTGCATTGGTTTTACGGATCTCAGTGAGTCGACGCACCAACCGGTGTGCCAGCATTATCGGCAAGGGCATCAATTCAGGTGTTTCATTGGCTGCATACCCATACATCATGCCCTGATCTCCGGCACCTCCGATATCAACACCCATGGCAATATCTTTTGACTGTTCCTGGATCGCACTAACGACCGAACAGGTTTCAGCATCGATCCCCATATCAGTATCAGTATATCCGATCTCATACAGTAATGACCGCACGATGTCTGCGATCGAAACATAACAGTTTGTGGATATTTCCCCGGCGACAAAAATCAACCCCCTGGTCGCGAGAACCTCCAAAGCAACTCGACCAAAGGGATCTTTTTCCAGAATTGAATCCAATACTGCATCGGATACTTGATCGCATATCTTGTCCGGATGACCCTCAGTAACTGATTCTGAAGTGATAAAATATCGTTCCATTTGCCTCCTTTTGCATGAATTATAACTATATCTTCTTGAAAATCAAGCATCATATATACCATTTAACAGAAGAGAGATGTATTATTTTATAGCATTTGCTTCCATTTTTCATTGACTTTTCACGATTCTCTCTTATAATATTTTCAAGGAGTAAACACATGATACAACTATTATTCAGTCTATGTTTAATTAGTGGAATTACTGGTAAGATCCAGGGAGTGGTTTATGATGCCCATTCTGGAGAACCTATCCCTTACGCTGATGTGATCGTGGCTAATACAGAAATAGGTTCTGCGACCGATGCTGACGGTCGTTTCTATATTCTCAATGTACCTTCGGGCAACTATACCGTGGAAATCTCGTATATCGGGTATCAAACAAAGCGTATAACCGATGTTGTTGTCGATGTCGACCGCACGACACGGCTTGAAGTCGAGATCGTACAAACGACCATTGAAATGTCCCCGATCACGGTCACGAGTCAAATGCCGACAGTCCAGAAGGATTACGTGGCAACCACCTATATTGTGCGTAAAGCTGAACTCCCCCATTTGCCGATCGATTATACAACAAAACTCGTTGCATTCCAGGCTGCGGTCGCTCATACTGATACTGGTCTGCATGTTCGTGGGGGGCGCGCAACAGAAGTATTGTACATGATTGACAATGTATCTGTCCTTGATCCTCAAACAGGGGATATGGCGATCAATATTTCCAAGGGCGTTATCGATGAAATAATATTCCTGCCCGGTGGATTCGATGCCGAGTACGGACGTGCCATGTCCGGGGTAATAAACATCATCAGTTCATTCCCCAAGGATAATATTTCAACCCGGATATACGGTAAAACCGAAACGATCATGCCTTTCTATCAGGATTTTGGCTACCAGAACTACCAGGCATCGCTTCATTTGCCGGTTTCAAAGAAATTCAAGGGTCTGGTCTCATTCGATCTTATGCACACTGATGACTGGGATCCAAAACTGTATATTTTACCACATAAGACCCGAGATGATTACTCGGTATATGGCAAATGGTTCTTCTCTCTCTCGGGAAAATTCAAGATCAATATTAGCGCTGCAACATCACGTACACAATTTGACCGGTACGAAACGCTATGGAAATTTCACCTTGACCATTACCGTTCAGACATGCGCACTGGCAATCTTCAGGTGGTGAATGTCAGTTACCTGCCCAGTTCCAAGTATTTCTTTTCTCTAACAACGAGTCGACTATCAACGCAGCGTACCTTTGGTGTGAGGACACCGGAAGAAGAACTTGGAATCCTTGATGATTTTTCATTCAGACAGCATGCAAGCCTGGTCTGGCCGCGCGGGGGCAAGGATAATCCCTTTGGCAGTGAATACTGGCGCATCATATGTACAGGGGATTATGCTGAGTATCAGGAAAAGCGATCGGATGTGATCAAAACGAGTCTCAACAGCACCATGCAGATCCACAAATTCCATGAACTAAAAGCCGGTGTGGAGTATATGTATCATGATTTTGACAACTTCAATTACTTCATCAGCGACTCAGCAAACCAACTGATAGATGAATATCAATACCGCCCAGTTGAGTATGGCGTATACTTCCAGGATAATATTGATTTTGAAGGTCTCTATGCCAAGGTAGGCTGCCGCTACGACTACTTTGACTACGATATTTATAGTGAAGCCCCGAAAACAGTCTTCTCACCGCGCTTTGGATTCTCTTTCATGGTTACAGAACAGTTCCTCTTCAGAGCTAATATCGGTCGATATGCCCAACCTCCGCTTTACGATTACCTATACAGTTATTATAATCTTCTCCCATTACCTTCGCATATCGATGTCGTTCCCCCGATCGGTAATCCGTCGCTTGATCCTGAAAAAACAACGAGCCTGGAGATCGGTCTTCAGGGTGAGATAGCAAAAAATGTAAGTGCAACGGTCAATATCTTCAATAAGGACGTATCCGATTTGATCGGCACGAAATACGACACAACCGGAGCGCAGACCTATATATCATACTTCAATGTCGAATACGCGAAGATCAGAGGTCTTGAGATGATCCTTGAATTCCAGTATTCGATCATCCATGGAAAGATCTCATACACGATTTCTAAAGCCAAAGGAACAAGTTCATACGCACGTGAAGCGTGGGAACGGCGGTATTATGATCCTAATCTTACTCCCGCGGCAGAGGAATTCGATCTTGATTTCGATCAACCACACCGTCTTTTTGTACAGGGGATTGTTTCTCTTCCATTCACTACGAATTTATATATATTCGGTTATTTCGGGAACGGATTCCCCTATACCCCGCCCGGACCAGAAGGTAAATATGAAGATCGTAACATTGAACGGCTCCCGGTTCAGAAACAACTTGATTGTGTAATCTCGAAAGCATTCAAGATAGGTAACCTTTCAATGAGTGCTGATTTTGAAGTTATCAATGTTTTGGGGGAACGTTATTTTGTCAATCCCCACTTCCCGGTTGTCCCCATCGAATCGATCAAAAAGGAAGATTTTGATCATAATCCGCCCTTCATTGATTTTCATAATCAATACTATGCCCCGGGTGCGGATCAAGATCACGATGGTATGGTCGTTCCCGCCGAGGAATATCTGAGTTTCAAAGAATTGATCGAAGCCACTGATGATTGGGTCAACGCCTATACGGCACCGCGCCGGGCCCGTATCGGTGTTCAGATCAAATTCAATTAAAAGGAGCATGTATGAAGAAATATCTTACCCTTTTCAAAATATTTCTCCTGCTCGTGATCGTTTTTGCCATCTACCCGCAGAATGGATGTCAGGATCCTCATGACTTTGAGCCTCCGCCTGATACCATGGTTCCACCTCCGAATATCGTACCGGAACTCGTTTCTCCACCCAATGATACCGGCATCATCTATAAACAGGATGGTCATGGAGCAGACACAATCTGGATCACGTATATATGGGATATCGTACCACAGGCACAGTACTACGATCTTGAGATTTCGATCGATACAAGTTTCAGCGAAGTCGATGCATATCGCTGTGCAGCAAATTCCCAGACTGTTGTTATGAGTGGCGCAGGTCATTTCCACTGGCGAGTACGTGCGGGTAGCGACTACTGGACCTGGTTTACCGACTGGTCTGACGTATGGCGTATACGTCTGGCTTATCCTCCATTCCGATCGTAATACTGCAGCAAGGAGCAGAAAGATGAAAAAAACACTCTTATATTTATCAGTACTCTTGTTTTACCTCTCTTGCGGTGGTCCTGGTGCACCTGAAGTAACAATCGTAACACCGATTGAGGGAGAAGAGATCAGAGGACGTGTTGAAATACTGGTCGAGGTTGCCTCCGAACTTGCTATCGATCATGTCGAGTTCTTTATTAATGATTCATTACGGTTCACTGCGATCGCCTCACCCTATATGTACCCATGGAACACCAGTAAACTAGTTCATCTATCGTCCCATACTATCTCTGTCAAGGCATACGACAGTGATGCAAACGAGGGATTTTCTGATACGATCACCGTTACGATCAATATTCTCGGTACGAACAAGTGGCGCTACGATACGGATGGATCGATCCGGACATCTCCAGCAGTCGGCGATGACGGTACGATCTATTTTGGTGATATGTCCGGTTATTTCTATGCACTGCACCAGGATGGATCACTGAAATGGCGCTATGAAACAAATGGCGCGATCGAGTCATCACCCGCGATAGCGAGTAACGGTACGATCTATTTTGGTTCGAATGATAATATATTGTATGCGCTGAATTCCGACAGTACCCTACAGTGGACTTTTCCTGTAAGCGATGACGTGGAGTCAACTCCTGCGATCGGTCCTAATGGCTGGATATATTTCGGAGCTGATAATTCTACACTCTATGCACTTGATCAGAGCGGTGTCGAGCAATGGCAATATGTGGTCTCTTCACCGATCGAATCGTCCCCGGCTATTGCTACCGACGGCTCGGTTATCTTTGGCTCATGGGATACATATATCTATGCGCTTGATGGAAGTGGTACCCTCAAGTGGCGCTACAAAACAGACGGTTATGTCACTTCATCACCAGCGATCGCGAGCGATGGTACGATCTATATCGGATCACAAGATGGGTATGTCTATGCCTTGAATCCGGACAGCACACTCAGGTGGCGTTATCAAACTGGAGATGCGGTGAATGCATCACCGGTGATCGATAATGATGGAACTATTTACGTTGGTTCCTGGGATAATTACGTCTATGCCCTGAATCCCGATGGTTCGTTGAAATGGCGTTACCTTACTGACGACATTGTCGCTTCTTCAGCTGCGATCAGCGGTGATGGAACGATCTATATCGGATCACAGGATTACTATCTGTATGGATTGACCCGGGATGGAATTCTTGACTGGAGTTTCAAAACATGGGGTCCATTGACGTCATCGCCCGTGATCGGGAACGATGGTACAGTGTACGTGGGATGCGAAAGGACATGGACATCGACACTTTATGCAATTCAGGGTGCAATGCCTTTAGCCAACACTCCATGGCCCATGTTCCACCACGATATCCGACACACGGGTCTGGCGCAATAAAGGATAATAATTATCCGGAACGGCGTCGTTTACAGAAATACAGGATCGTAAGTGCGGCGAAAATCAGGATAATGACCAGGTACGCGATTACGCTATAATCTTTTAAGAACGCTGATGCTTCATCCCATGTCGACCCGACATAGAAACCGGACGCGACGAGAAATATATTCCACAGGACAACGCTTATACTACTGAAAATAATGAATTTGCCCCTCGGGAGCTTTACTATCCCCGACGCAAAACATAGGGGTGCCCGCATACCTGGAAGGAAACGGTTCAGAATACTTGCCATATCCCCGCGTTCATAAAGTTTAACTTTTGCGCGTTCGATCATTTTCACCGGGAATACGCGCCCGAAGAAAGTGTGCGATAGATAGTCAATAAGTCGGTTGCCATAGTCCAGTCCGATCGAGTAAAGGATCATCATCCCGCCAATGCTTCCGACCACAGTGCAGATAAAAACCATGAACGGATCGAAATTTCCCTGTCCTGCAAGGAATGCAAAAACGAGAACAACGGCATCGGAGGGATACGGCGGGAAGAGACTTTCAAAACATGCATTGAATAAAAGGAAACTATAGACAAGGATAGAATCACGTGCAGCAAGCCAATCAAAGATCGGAATAAAAAGATCGATCAAACATCACTTCCGGGAAGTGTATCTGTTTTTTCTCGTTTCGAACACACGCTTCAGGATAGTGTGAGTTCTATCGACATCACCATACTCAACAAAGATCATCACGTCGGTATGTGCGGTAAGGATCTCCCAGATATTTATATGGTATTTAGCGATCGGTGTCACGATTTTTTTTATAACTCCTGGTTCATGGATAAACTTGAGACTGCGCAGAAGGATCTTCCCGATGCCGTTCTTCAGATTGAGCAGCTTCAATTCCTTCTGCTGTTTCACAAGCGGCGAGAGTATCCGGTAAGCTTCCCTCCCATGCAGCTGGTCAATATACAGTGCAATAAGGTTCTCAGATACGGTAATTGAATATATCGATATATCCTTTCGGGCAAGGATGCTGGAAATCCTCTTTAACAGACCCGGTGTTTCCGGGATCCGGCTTCCAATGAACGTTAAAACTGCATAGACAAGCATGGAGCGCTGCACCACGACTTTTTTCTTGTGAATGATCCTGGTGCCCGAATGCTTATGCATATCATCGTCGAGTGCGGTGACTTTAATACACCGAAGCGTATTTTGGTGTTTAAGAGAGATCGGGTGCAACACCTGTGATCCGGAAGAAGCGATCAACCCGAGTTCCTCAGTGTTCAGGGTGGAAATCTTAGTTGCCTTTTTGTGAAGGCTTGGATCGAGATCGAGCACGCCACCAGTCTCTTTTATAAGCACCAGCTCGCGTGCTCCGAGCAGTTCGCTGAAAAGCAAGGCGGATATATCACTCCCACCACGTCCCAATGTTACGGTACGGCCCTTACTATCAAGCGCAATAAATCCCGGGAATACAATAGCACGATGTGTTTTGAACAGGGGAAGGATGTGCTTTCTTATCGCCGCATGGCTTTTCTTCAAGACCCTGAAATCACGCTTCTCGTTCATCTTATCACGCGACAATGTTGAGAATCCTTTCAAAGATATATACAATGGCCATTCGCGTTTCCACGGCATGATCGCAGACGCTCTTACTCTTAGCGCATTGAATGCCGCCGCGAACATCTGAGCAGACATGATCTCACCCATTCCTACGAACCGTTCGAATTCATAAAAATCAGGGGTGGAAGAAACCGTGAGGTAGGTATCGACTAGTTCTGAAGTCTTGCCCTTCATTGCTGAAGTCACGACACATATTCTCGATCTGTTGCCCCGCATCAGTACACTGGCGATCCGTTGAAAATCAGTGGCGGTTTGCAGAACCGAACCACCGATTTTGTAGACCTTAATAGACTTCATTCTGTATCAGGGAGTGGAAGTTTTGAGCATTTCTGATGATGACGAGGTTGTCCCGTTCGAACAGGTACTCGGACGGCAGTAACCGTCCATTATAGTTGGATGCCATAGTCCTTGTATATGCTCCGCAATTATGGATCACAAGCAGATCACCGCATTTCAGTTCCGGCAGCGAATATATTCCGAATTCATCCGAGTTCTCACACAATGGTCCTGCAACACGAACACGATGACGGTCGCATCTGCTTCGCGTAGTGGCATCGATGTGATGATAGGCTTGATACAAAGCAGGACGAGGATTTTCCGTCATTCCTGCATCGATTATGTAAAGCGGACGGCCTCGCCGCTTTTTTACCGATATCACGCGTGTTACAATGAACCCTGCATTACCGACCACGCTCCTTCCCGGTTCGAGCATGATCTTAACTCCATGGGTTCGTGCCAAACCTTTGTATGCCCGGATAATTGGGCGATAATCCAGAGGGCTCTCCTTCGGGTGGTATACGATACCGAAACCACCACCAAGATTCACTGCCCTTATCGATATATCATGTTTCCGGAAAAAGTCGATCCACGATCTTACTGTGCGGATGTTACGCACGAAAGGTGTTGGTGTCAGGATCTGCGAACCTATATGGGAATGAATACCGATCATCTTTGCGTATCGAAATCTACTGACCAACTTGACGATCGAATCAAATTGTGAGCGCTCGAGACCGAATTTACTCGATGGCGCGCCAGTGGATAGATGCGGATGAGTCTCTGGAAAGATCCCCGGGTTGATCCGCGCAAACAGTTCTATTTTTTTTCCGACGCGTCGAGCACATGATTCAAGTATCTCAGCCTGGTCAAGTGCCTCGAAATTGAATGAACGCACATTGTTGCGCAGTGCATACATAATATCTTCTTCACGACGGGCAATGTTATTATACAGGATAGATCCTGGTTTAAATCCGGCTTTTCGCGCGATATACAGTTCACCAGGAGATACAACCTCGGCACCGAAACCGTTTTGCATGACCGTATGCAGAACAGCGATCGATGTATTCGCTTTAACGGCATAGTACATTGCGGCATCACATGATGCGAAGTACTTTTTCAACCGTGCTGTGTTTTCTTGTATCGACTGCTTATCATATATATAGAATGGTGAACCGATCCCTTTGATATATTTATATATTTTCCTGCGCATAGCGTGTGAGTATAGTCAATATGATACATGTGTCAAGGCAGCGCACGTCTAAAACGTACAGTCGATCTGACAGCCAAACTCCTGGTCAACCATGTCTGCTTTCCAAAGGATCGAATGTTTGGCCGTGAGACTGAACCACTTATTCATCCTGAACCGCCCGTACAAGAATCCATAGCTTCCCTTTCCGTAAACCATTCGGTTATTCACAACACCCGGGAGATCGATCTCATAGATATAAAGGCGCGAATCATACGATTCGGTCGAGTACAAACCATACCGGATACGAGCAGTAAAGGACCCGAACCGGGTGCCAAGTTCAAGACAGCCGTACAGACCCTGGTCGATCGAACTTTCGGTGAATACGTAACGTTCCTCCAACCGGACATCAGCCCATAGCCCTTGGCTCGCCTGGATACGCAAGAATACCCTGGAGCCAGATAGATCAAGCTCCTGTTCCTGATATTGCCAGCGCATCTGTAATTTGATACGTAAAAATTCGATCTTTTTTTCCGCGGTCAAACGCGCTTTATATATGACTGTATCACCACCCAGATCGCCATCGATGCCGATCTGGGCACGCACATTCGCTATCCTGGAGCGGTTCTTCAGCACAATGATCCCTTCCCGTGTCCCGCTCACCGCTTCAGCTCCTTTTGGCGAGTAGTAGCCAGCCGGGAAAAATCGGGTCACAACAGTAACATCGATACAGGGAAATTCACCACAAAATCCACCCACGCCACCGATGCGGTCCTTATGACCTCTTGCTATTTCAGCAAACACCAGAGCACCATCAGCATTATAGCATGCCTGTATTCCTGGCATGAAGAACTCTGCACCGTAAAAACGGTATAACGAATCTGTACAGATGAATGAAGGTTCATACCGGCACCAATAAGTTCTCTGAGCGATCTGTACTGAACCGATCTTATACTTTATATCGTATCCAGCAATCTCTTCATTGATACGATCTTTGTGATCTAAAGACGCGGAATCAACATGATTTCCGCTGATATCAAATGAGCAGGCATTCCCCATTGAATCGATCCGTCCATCCAATTTCTGATTTGAATAAAAGAGAGTGAACTTCAGTAAAAGCGAATCAGAGATAGCTCCGCCAAAGAACCCGCTGTTTTCATTGACTGAAGTATAGGGAATGATCCCGCGTTCACGCACCATTAGATGAAAATCTGTCGTGGAGTAGAACGAACCGATCGGCGAAAGCATGACACCAGAGCCAAGATCAAGGTTATACTTCCCAAAAGCAAATATCCCGGTACCATACTCCATGATAAGACCGGCTGTCCAATAATCAAGGTACAGTTCTTCATGTTCATCCTTCTCCCATACACCATAAACAGTGTATGGTGATGTATGACAGATGACCCGTCCATAAACCTCATCGCGATATTTCATCCAGGGTAGAGATGTTGTGCCCCGGAGGCGTACAGTTGTTTTTTCATGAACAAGGTGTTTGCTGGTGAAAGTGATAAAAGGTAATATCTGCTCGATCAGCACTGCATCGAAACCCGGGATCCGTTCCAGATCCAGAGGGCTCATGAATGGACCATTTTGCTCACGGTCTTTAATCATCCTCCTGCATTCGGTAAAAGTAAGGAACGGAATCCTCTGAAGATCTCCAAGACCGGCCGTATTGATCTTAACTGGTGCATGTTGCAGCTGTTCGATATCACGTACGACGATCTCGATATCCCGGCTGTCATCATGTTCATACAATTCAGTTCCATCAATGATCGTATACAACGAAAGCAGCACCAGTATCATAGTTCGAAAGTCAACTGTATGTTGTGGGAAAATCCGAGATATTCGTGCATGGTGCCTGTATAGAGTATTGCGATCCGACCAACCGGGATTCGCAGCATATATTCATAGTACAGAGGATCTGTATTCGCGCCCACGCCTACAACCAGCGACCGGTATATTGCCCAGGATATCCCGGCATTATAAAATGGCAACCATTCATGTGTACCCCGGGCAGCGAGGATAAATGTAAGATTGTTTTGCATGGTATACTGGACACGTATCGTATATACCATGGGGATCGCATCAACATCATTGAAACGGGGTGTATTCACATTGTTCAGCCATCCACCGAGCAGTAAATCACCCTTTTCATAGTATGCACTCATATGCAGCGCATATCCATAGCGACTGGAGTGATCCTTGATCCAGTAATTTAGCAGGGTGACACTTACGCTCGTATGTAGAGTTGGCAGCATGTCGAATCCGAAACTGCCGGTTATCTGGTTCTCCCGATACAATTCATGACCAAAGCTCATACCCGATATCAAATAGGACCTATGTGCTAGTGACATCATATAGGTGTGAACCCCATCAAGTCCGTAATGAGATCGCATACCAACACATGTATAGAAACCATCAGGTTTCTGTAACGCAATATCATGCATATGTTCACAGAATACGCTTTGCGGAAAGTATCCTGTTTCAAATACCATACACAGGTATATTAGTATCATAGTTACCGATTCGGGGACAACAAACAAACGAATTACACGGGTCTCGCTTCTTCTACTTTCAGTACCATATTATCTACACCAATGACCCTTACCTTCATGCCCTTTTTTAGTTTCACCTCCGATCGGGCGTTCCAATATTCACCATGGAGGAATACAGTTCCTTGATCAGCGTCTATAATTGTTTTAGTAATACCGATCTCACCGACCATACCTTCTTTACCACTTGTCTTTCTCTTAAACTGAGCATGTATTCCTAATCCGACCATAAACAAAAAGAATCCTGCAATGATCACAACTGCAACAATGATCGTCGACCACGAAATTGACAAAAATGGTATACCACTCTCGAATAAAATCAATGAACCAAGTACTAATGACACAATACCCCCTATAGTAAGCATTCCGTGTGATGAAATATAAATTTCCAAGAAAAACAATAATGCGGAAAGAATGATTAGTGCAACACCAGCGTAATTCACCGGAAGTAATTGCAGAGCATAAAAACCTAAAATGATGCAAATACCACCAATAACACCGGGGAAGATCATCCCCGGGCTACGCAGTTCAAAGAACAAGCCATATACTCCCAGCAAGAGAAGAATATATGCAATATTGGGATTAGTGAGCAGTAGGAGTAGTCGTTCTTTGAATGACATCGGTATTTTCCTCACACCTTCCGCTGATGTCCGAATAGTGATCGTATCCCCCTGCACCACCACCTGCCTTCCTTCCAGCGCAGCAAGTAATTCATCGATATCTGCAGCGACAATATCACACACTCCGATGCGTCGCGCTGTTTCCGCGTCGATAGATGCGCTTTCACGTACTGCCTGCTCTGCCCATTTTACATTCCTGTTCCGTTCCTTTGCTATCGCCTGCAAATAAGCGACCGCGTCGTTGGTGACCTTTCCCACCATAACACTATCACTCTGCTCCCCGATACTGACCGGATGCGCTGCGCCGGTATTCGTTCCAGGAGCCATAGCGGCAACATGGCTCGCGTACAATATAAATACACCGGCAGATGCAGCACGTGCTCCCTTTGGCGCCACATAGATGATTACCGGTACACTCGCACTCAATATCTTTTTCGTCACGCTCCGCATTGAAAGATCCAAACCACCTGGTGTGTCGAGCAGAATGATAACACTGGCTGCGTCATCGATTTCACCCTGATCTATCACACGGATTATATATGCACTGCTTGCAGGACTGATCACGCCGCTGAGTTCACCGACGTAAATGGAATGAAAGAGCATGACAGTAAACACAATATTCGCCATCACAGTATCTTATCCGATCCCCCGACATTGTCAACACTGTTCAATGTACAAGACTGCCAGTGGCTTACTATAATTCTGCAATAAGTCATGCGTTATATTTTTTTTACTTTTTGCATGCGTAAAATTCTTTAGTAATTCGATTTTTTTCTTGACAAATTTAGATTTATGATTATAATATCGTTAAAAAGGAGGTAATAATGCCGAAGAGCGGTTCACGAAAAAGAAAAACAAAAGCAAAGAAAAAAACAACCAAAAGAAAAGCCACTAAGAGAAAGGCAACTAAGAAAAAAGCTACAAGAAAAAAGAAGACTACTAAGAGAAAGGCAACTAAGAGAAAAGCAACTAAGAAAAAGGCAACTAAGAAAAAGAGAACAACTCGTCGCAAGAAGAAATAATTAGTGGTAAAAAGAAGGGGGTAACAACCCCCTTCTTTTTTAATTGACAAATCTTTCTTAGCACATATAATTACATCATGGATGGGGCGGAATTCGGAGTACTTTACGAACGGTTAAACAAAAATATAGAAGAGATCAAAGAATACATTAAAGCCCCCGATACATTTAAAAAAACCGAAGCTTCCTACATAAGAGACAAAGTCAAATATCTTTTCTATAGTGTCACCAAATCCGCAGTGGATATAGGTCACAGCATCATCCTTGAGCTTGAATTACGGGAACCACTCAACCGGGCTGATATATTCATAAGCCTTGCGGAGCGCGATATCATGCTTCATTCCGTCGTACCGGGAATAAAAAAGGCGGTTTTATCGTTGCCTAAACTCGATGCCATGACGCCTGCTGTTCTTCTGGATATGGTCAAAAAAAGCCTTTCTGATATCGGTAAGTGCCTTGACTCTTTTGAGGTTTATTTCAATCTTAAAGACAAATCTTTGTGAAAATTTTGCTTGCGATCTTTACTTGCTTGTTCGGTATGACCATTGGTAGTTTCTTAAATGTATTGATATACCGGATTCCCAGAAAGTTATCGATCGTAAAGCCTAATTCCTTTTGTCCTAAATGCAATAAACCAATTGCCTGGTACGAAAATATCCCCGTTGTCAGTTTTCTTATACTGAGTGGACAGTGTTCGAAATGTCATACTCCGATCTCACTACAATACCCTCTTATTGAGATCATAACCGGTGCTTTTTTTCTCTATTTCTTTTTGCAGTATGATCTTTCGTTAACTTTCCTTTTTTATATAGTCTTTTTTTGTTTGCTTACCGCCATTTCCGGTATCGACCTCACCCATCAGATTATCCCTGATGTTCTATCTTTCCCGGGTATAGGCATCGGTCTTCTTCATCACTTATTGTATGGTAATATTATCAGCGGAATTGCCGGGTTAATCTTTGGCGGTGGTCTTATCCTCATCATCAGAGTCGTCGGGGGAATCGTTTACAAGAAAGAAGTGATGGGTATGGGTGATGTTTTCCTGTGCGCTATGATTGGAGCCTTTGTCGGATTCCCTTATATAATTGCGGCGATCTTCTTCGGCGCACTATGTGGAGCCGTATTGGGGATATTTTATATAATTTCTACGCGTCAGAGCAGAGAAAGTCCGATCCCCTTTGGCCCGTTCTTGAGTATCGGTGGCCTTGCGGTCGTATTGTTCAGACACCTGATCACGAAATTCTTTTGGACTCTTGGCATTTTCATAAAATAAATAATCCTTGACCGATCCGAGTACATGAAACTGATCACTATCCTGGGCCCAACTGCAGTCGGGAAAACTTCCGTTGCTGTCGCGGTTGCAAAAAGAATCCAGGGAGAGATCATCTCCGCCGATTCACGCCAGATCTATCGCCACATGTCGATCGGAACTGCACAGCCGGATGAGCAACAGAGACAGACCGTCCGCTTTCACTGTATTGATTTCGTCGATCCCGGTGTTTCCTATTCATGTGGCCAATTTGCACGTGATGCAGAAGACAAAATCAGTGATGTCATTGCACGTCACCGGATACCGATCATTTGCGGAGGTACAGGACTATATATAAAGGCTCTGTTTGATCCACTCCACCCTCTCCCAGAATCGGATCCTGGTATCAAATGCGAGCTTATTCGTAGACTTCAAAAAGAAGGATTAGAAACTCTTTATAAACGGTTACAGGATATCGACCCGGAGTGGGCACAGAAGATCGATCCTCACGATAAACAGCGCATCCTGCGTGGTTTAGAGGTATATGAGATGACCAATACACCGCTCAGTGTACTGACCACCGATCAAAAACGGTCGCCCCGCTACGAACCCGTGTATATAGGTCTTCATTTACCCCGTAATGAACTGAATCAGAAGATCGATCGACGTGTTGATGACATGATCGAACAGGATCTCGTTTGTGAAGTGCAAACGCTCCTGCAAATGCATTTCGACCCAGCATGTAATGCTTTGCGGACGATTGGATATCGTGAGATCATCGCTTACCTGAACGGCGCCATTTCACTACATACTGCGATCGCTCAGGTGAAACAGCATACACGTCAGTACGCAAAACGACAGTGTACCTGGTTTCGCAGATTACCGGGAGTACAGTGGCATGATCCCGGGGATAAAAACCTGGTAACCTACCTTGCTCATTATGTACAAGAGGCTAATAGTTGATAACAGTGAATTAATCCTGCTTTGTTCGCAGTTTTTCGACTATCGCCACGACCTGATCTATTTCTTGTTCTATCGTTAGATGGGTCGTATTGATCACGATCGCATCCTCTGCTTGTTTGAGCGGTGAATGATCGCGATTTGAATCGTATTTATCCCGGAACCTTAAGTTTGCGAGGACATCATCCAGTTTCACCTGTATACCCTTTTCCTTCATTTCCTTCTGACGACGCTGGGCACGTGCGACTAAATCCGCCTTCATGAAGACCTTGACCTGAGCATCAGGGAATACGACTGTTCCAATATCTCTTCCCTCGCACACGATATTCTTCCCCTCGGCAATCTTCCTCTGAACCGCAACCATCCACTCACGCACCATTGGGATTGCGGACAGTGGTGATACAAATCGGCTCACTTCAGGAGTCCGTATTTCATCAGTTACATCGCGTCCGTCCAGACATACGATTAACCGGGAGCTTCCCTGTTTTAGATCGATCGCAGTACTGTCAATGATCTTCTGTATCAATGCATGATCGATCGTATTTGTATTGCCACCGTTCAGTAGATATTTTAGGGTAGCCGCGCGATACATAGCACCGGTATCAAGGTAGAAAAAACCTATTCTTCCAGCAACTCCCTTTGCTGTCGTACTCTTACCTGCCCCTGCTCCACCATCTATCGCGATTACGAATTTCGCCATGAATAACAATCCTTGATCTTTTGTCGGTATGATATGTTCATCGATCGACCACGCCGGGCCATCACGATACGAGCCGTCTCAAGCGCTTTTTTCAAACTATATACCTCCTGCTTCTTGCTCGTCAACCAGGTGAAATCTCTTACATACCGCGGCATCATGCCCCCACCAAAGAAATTAACAAAGCTACCTATTACCGCACCAGTCGGTATCAGTGTACCGATCCCGGTCTTGGTATGATCACCGATAAAACACCCGAGCTTGGTCATCCCCGTATCATAAATCTTGCGACGGATCAATATTCGAACAGGTCCGTAGTTGTTTTTTAGATCGGAATTTGTAGTAAGAGCTCCAAGGTTGACCCATTCACCCACGAATGAATGTCCAATAAAACCCTCATGGTATTTGTTAGTAAAACCCTGGAAAATGCAGGCCTCAATCTCTCCCCCGATCCGGCACATGGGACCGATGCTGGATGCGGTGATCTTGGCCCGGTCAATGATCGTACCTGAACCGATGTATGAGGGGCCGACTATTGTGGTGAAGGGACGTATGCACGCATGGGACTCGATGATCACTGGTCCCTGAGTAACATCCAGCACGACTCCGGGATGGATCACAGCCCCTGCTTTCACGTAAACATTCTTCTTTCTCCCGATTACTGTAATCCCTCGCGGTATGCGTGCATGCGCTCGGAGTGTGCTCGCGTGCAACTCTGTAATCACAGCATTTAGGCGGATGAGATCCCACGGAGTATTCATGACATATCCTTTGATCTCATGAGCTTGTTTCAAACGTGATGCGATCCGAAGGATTTTACCTCCACTTCTCGGATATGGGGGCTTATGCTTCACTAAACCGATGACCCGGTCATCACAGACGAGAGCGCATTCACCACGGGGAAAAACTGGCTTTTTTGTTGCGATAAATCGTGCGGTAAGGTAAACCACTGTTCCTTTCGTGTTCTTGGGAATAATGTTCTTCTGTTTGTACTGTCCCAGTACTACTGGATTACGGGAATGCCAGTGCTGTATATGATCGATGACCGCTCTGCCACCAACATGCAACCGGTATTGAGGATACAGGTTGCTAAGCGGATAGAAATCCTCTGTTTTATCTTCATAAATAACGATTGTCATAATGATAGGAAAATCGTGGCTAATACTGCACATACGATACCAAGAATCCGCGTAACCGTGACCGTCTCGCGTAAAAACAGAAATCCAAAGAGGACAGGAAAAATCACATACATGTTAGTAAATGGAACCACCACGGACGAAGGACCCAGTTGCAGGGCCTTATAGAATGCCAGGATCGCAATAAATGAACAAAGACCAACCGGAATTGCATACCAGACATACCGATTGATCGTCAATGACTTTGATATAAAAACATATATAATAATGAAGACAATCGACCACAATGATATCCAGAATGTAGTGCTTGTTGCATTAAAGTAACGAGTCAACATTTTACTGCCAATTGCCCAAAAACCCCATCCAACAAGAGCGATTATCGCATATTTTGTGTATCCCATGTGTGAATTATAACTAGCCGTACAATGATGTCAAGATAAAGAAGATGCCCTGGTTTCAGTGTCCGTCTCTTGACAAATAAATAAATTGGTCTATAATTGTGGCATGATTAAAGTAGTGCTTAATGGCAAGAAATATAAGGTAGAAAAGGGTGATCGAATCGCTGATATTGTGCATGATAAGAAGTGTTTTGCTGCCCTGGTAAATGATGTTCCCACTGACCTGAGCAGTCAACTCACTGATCCAGGATCAATTGAAACGATCGATTTTACCCATGATAAGGGATCGGAGATCTTCTGGCACTCGGCCGCGCATATTATGGCAATGGCAGTGAAAGAGCTCTTTCCAGAAGTAAAACTGGCGATCGGCCCAGCAATAGAACAGGGATTCTATTATGATTTTGACACTAAAAAGCCCTTTTCTCCTGAAGATCTTGATAAAATTGAGCAAAAAATGCATGAAATCGTTAAAAGAGACGTGCCTTTTGAAAAGATCAAGATGAAAAAAAGTGCCGTACAAGAGTTCTTTAATAGACGCCAGGAACAATACAAACTCGACCTGCTCACGGATATTGAAGATGAAGAAATAAACCTGTATCGTAACAATGAATTTGTGGATCTTTGTCGAGGTCCCCATGTCCCCAGTACTGGATATATCAAAGCGTTCAAACTGCTTACTGTTGCCGGAGCATACTGGCGGGGGGATGTGAACCAACCAATGCTTTCCCGCATCTATGGAATTGCATTTCCTGATACAAAAAGGTTAAATGATTACATTAACAAAATCGAAGAGGCAAAACAACGGGATCACCGCAAATTAGGTAGTGAACTAGAACTCTTCTCCCTTTTTGAAGAAGCCGGACCAGGTTTGGTTTTTTGGCATCCAAAAGGTGCTCTGGTTAAGCGTCTGATCGAAGAATACTGGATGCAGGAACACACCAACGCAGGTTATCATCTTGTCTCGACCCCTCATATTGCACGAAGCCATTTATGGCATCAATCTGGTCATTATGATTTCTATCGCGAGAACATGTTCATCATCCCGACTGAGAATGAAGAGTACATATTGAAACCGATGAACTGCCCCGGTCATATTCTGATATTTAAATCGAAAATCCGCAGTTACCGTGATCTGCCTTTGAAATTCGCTGAACTCGGTCAGGTATATAGAAACGAACTATCCGGTACATTACAGGGATTATTGCGGGTGCGGAGTATAACAATAGATGACGGGCATATCTTTTGTCAACCCGATCAGATCGAAGAAGAGATTGTCAAAGTTCTTGAACTAACCATTAAGATGTTGAATAAATTCGGTTTTGAGGATTTTCGCATCAGTCTCTCGGTGCGGGATCCTGATCATCCTAAGAAATATCTTGGCAGCGATGAAGAATGGGAACGGGCAGAACAAGGACTGATCTCCGCCCTGCAATCAAAAGACCTCTCGTATACCAGAGAAGAAGGAGAAGCGGTTTTTTATGGTCCTAAGATCGATATTAAATTACTTGACGCACTGGGTCGTGAGTGGCAGGCAACGACAATTCAGTTTGATTTTAATCTACCAAAACGGTTCAAGATTGAATATCGTGACCGGGACGGTCACGATAAAGAAGTTGTCGCGATCCACCGGGCGATTTTAGGCTCACTCGAACGCTTTATTGGATGCTTGATCGAACACTACAAGGGAGCATTTCCGTTTTGGTTTGCTCCGGTTCAGATCGCTGTCATGCCGATCACAAACAAACAGAATAGATATGCTCAACGTGTTTATGATCGATGTATACACCGTAATCTGCGTTCTGAACTGAATGTCCAAAGTGAAAAGATTAACGCCCGCATCAGGGATGCAGAAGTGAATAAGATCCCTTACATCCTGGTTGTGGGAAAACGGGAAGTAACAAAAAAGACAGTATCTGTAAGAAAACGTGGAAAAGGAGATCTGGGTGAAATGAATATGAAACAGTTTTTTGATATGGTAAAAAAAGAACAGGGAGGTGCAAATTAAACATTTGCCAAAAGCAAATCATCAGATAAGAGCTCAGCGTATAAAAATCATAAGTAAAGATGGAAAAGTACTTGGAGAATTTGATATCAGAGAAGCGATGCGCATGGCACGTGCCGAAAAACTCGATCTTGTTGAAGTTGCACCAAATGCACGACCTCCAGTGTGCAAGATCATGAATTTCGGAAAATATGTATATGAAAAGAAACGACAAGAACGTGCTGCGCGGAAACACCACCACCGCACCACTGGACGAGAAATCCGGATGTCCCTGAAGATCAGTGAGCATGATTATCAGGTTAAACTGGTAAAAGTAAAGGAATTTCTACAGGATGGCGATCGAGTCAAGGTCACATTGCGCCTTCGGGGCAGAGAAATGCTCCATGCAGACCTGGGATTCAAAGTCCTTGATAAGGTCACTACTGATCTAGAGGGGCTTGGCAAAAAGGAAAATCCGACAATGAGAGAGCACAATATCATCCACGTTACATTCCTCCCTGAGAAGAAAAGGAGAGAACATGTCCAAGCAAAAGACTAAACGGGGTTGGGCAAAGCGTGTAAAAGTAAGAAAAAGTGGCGAAATTTCAAGGTATAGAGCCGGAAAACAACACTTATTGACTTCCAAGACGAAAAAACGGAAGCGAAGGCTTCGCAAACCAACAACAATAGCAAAAGCCGACAAAAAACGCGTCAAAGGCTTGATCTAGCCGCAATTGACAAAATAAACAATATGATTATACTTTAAATAAAGGAGAAAATCATGCCGAAAACGAGAAATGTCCCCTCCACAAGAAAACGGCGAAAGAAATGGCTTAAAGCAGCTAAGGGCTACTGGGGAGCCAAACATAAACTCTATAAAACAGCACGTTTAGCTGTAATGAAGGCCTGGCTTTCTGCGTATCGTGAAAGAAAGCGAAAAAAGAGGGTTTTTCGATCATTGTGGATAACTCGCATTAACGCGGCGCTAAAGAGTCAGGACATGAGATATTCACAATTTATCCACATGCTAAAAAAGCAGAATATCATGCTTGATAGAAAAACACTCGCATCTCTTGCATACGAATACCCTGAGGAATTCAAAAATCTAGTAGATCTATGTCGTAGTAATACAGAAAAATAAGAGAAATATGGAACAAGTTCTCACAGAACTTAAAGCCGAGATTGAACTGTCGTTGAAAAATGCGTCTGATGCTAATGGACTTGAACAGGTGAGGATAAAATATCTGGGCAGAAAGGGTAGAATCAACTCTCTTTTCAAGGAGATCGCGGATTTGCCTACTGATGAACGACGATCATACGGTCAGATGATCAATGCGATCAAGTCTGATCTCGAGCAGAGACTCGATCATCAGGTATCCTCATATTCACATGCGCAAGGTCAATATGACCTGCTCCTCCCGGGACGAAAGCCATATGCAGGATATTCTCACCCTTTAACCAATATCTTCAATGAGATCATAACCTTTTTCACCAACTATGGTTTCTCTGTTGCCACTGGACCAGAGATCGAATATGACTGGTATAATTTCGAAGCTCTGAATATGGCCCAGGATCACCCTGCTCGCGATATGTTTTCCAGTTTCTTTTTGGATAAAAATATGCTGCTCCGTAGCCATACTTCGCCTGTACAGATCCGTGTTATGGAACAACAAAAACCCCCGATCAAGATCATCTGCCCTGGTCGGTGTTATCGACGCGATCCATTTGATGCAAGCCATTCTCCTGTTTTCCACCAAGTAGAAGCTCTGTATGTGGATAAGGGGGTTTCTTTCGGCGAATTGAAATGGATATTATGTGAATTCGTTAAATTCATGTTCGGGCCTAATACCACATATGAACTCAGACCATCTTTTTTCCCGTTTACCGAACCTTCGGGTGAACTAGCAATTAGCTGTGCAGTGTGTGGTGGCAAAGGGTGTTCAGTCTGTGCGCAGAGCGGATGGCTTGAATTGCTGGGGTGTGGTATGGTCCACCCTGACGTTCTCACGAATGTAAAAGTCTCGCCCCGGGAATATTCAGGCTATGCACTTGGAATGGGGGTGGAACGGGTAGCTATGATCAAGTATGTAATCGATGATATCCGGACTTTTTTCACCAATGATATCAGATTTCTGGAGCAATTCTAATGTTCGTATCTTTATTGTGGCTTGAGGAATTACTGGGCAGGAAACTCGACGTAGAACGGGTAAAAAAGGATGCCCTAAGCCTTGGAATTGAAGTTGAAGAAAGCACCCACCATGCTCCCGAACATATCAAGATTGGCACAGTCGTTTCAACAAAACCGCATCCACGCCGTAATGACCTACAGATTTTGGAAATAAAGACGAACAAAAAGATCATTATTGTTTCTGCCGATATGAACATAACGCTCCAAGAGCGAGTGCTTGTTTGTCCTGCGGGAACATCTTTCCAGAACCAGGCTGTCAGCACTCGGGATTTTGATGGAATTACTTCTCAAGGGATATTGATCAGTGAACAGGAACTGGGTCTGACCGATAGATCAACCAGTGTTATAAAAGTAGGAAAAGGCGAACCGGGTGATCCTTTCTGTAAATGGTTTGATGATGTTGTACTGGATATGAGTACTACGCCGAATCGTCCAGATTGGCTTTCGGTTGACGGTATCGCCCGCGACCTGGCAACCCGCCTGGACATTGATTATAGCAAGTGCTCGATCATTCAAGGATTGCGCAATATGGCTCAAATCAACAAGCAAGGATCTTTCAACCTCGTTCTCCAGGATAAAGAGGGTTGCCCCAGGTACACAGCCAGACTCTTTAAAAATATCGCTGTCCAGGATTCACCATTCTGGATCAAATGGCGCTTGCATTGCATGGGCATGAATGCGGTAAACAATGTAGTCGATATCACCAATATGATCATGCTCCTTACCGGACAGCCCCTGCATCCGTTTGATCACGATCTTCTGAAAGGTGGTATCATCGTCCGCAAAGCCCGACCGAATGAACTCTTTAAGACCCTTGAAGGGACAGAGGTCAAATTGAATTCAGATGATTGTGTCATTGCGGATGAAACAGGACCTGTCGCACTCGGTGGTATTATCGGATCAAAACGCGCAGAGATCTCTAATAATACTACCAGCGTTGTCCTTGAAAGTGCTTATTTTGATCCCAAGGCAATTGCTCATTCGTCACGACGCCTTGATATTATCACTGAAGCTTCTACACGTTTTGAACGAGGTGGCGACATCCATGCGGTTGATGCGATCTCACAATTGACCGGATCATGGTTTGAAAAATATGCAAATGCAAAGGAATTTCAATTTGTCAGCGCAGGGAAGAAAGGTAAACCTGTCACCATCTCCTTCTCTTCTAAACGGTTGAATGAAATCCTTGCACTCTCTCTGAATAAATCAAAAATTAAACAGTTACTAAAGAAAATCGATGTATCGATCACGGGCACCGACATCTTTACTGCACATATCCCGCACTATCGTCGTGACCTTTTGATCCAGGAAGATATTTTTGAAGAGGTTGCGCGCATTTATGGTTACATGAATATTCCCGAAACCATGCCAAAACGCTGGGGAGGAAGAGTTTCTATCGATCCACAGCGCAGGTATGAGGCAGCTGTAAGGAACTGCCTTACAGGTCAGGGATTCAGTGAAACATACAACCTTTCGTTAGTCGCGAGCAGTCAACTTATACATACAGGATTTAAAGAATTCAATACTCTGAAAAACCCACTCAATGAGCGTTTCGACGCACTCCGTCCAACGCTTTTTATAGGTCTAATAGACTGTGTTAATTACAATCTATCAAAAGGGAATAGATCCGTGAAGTTATTCGAGATCGGGAACATTCTCCTTACCAGAGAACCATTCCAGGAAAGGCGCATTGGCCTGATCCTTGGCGGTAAGAGACATCTTGACTATTGGGAGCAACATGAAGAGCGGTTTGATCTTTATGATATTAAAGGCGCAGTCGAAAATCTGTGCAAGGTGCTCCACGTACGAGATATCTCATTTAAAGTTTCAAAGCGAGACGGATTCTCCAATGCCGCAGACATTCTGATCGCAGGCAAGGAACTCGGCTTCTTCGGAAGCGTTGATCCGGCTTACTGCAAAGAACTCTATTACTACGCTGAACTTTCAATGGAAAAACTCCTGAATTCGCGCAGTGATATGTGTTATATGACACCGCCAAAATTCCCGGCCAACACGCGAGACCTGTCTTTTTTGGTAGATAAATCCGTTGCAGTGCCAGACATCATGGCATCTATCCGTAAAATGGGAGGACCGGTTTTAGAACAGGTCACTCTCTTTGATTACTATGAGGGTAAGAATATACCCGAAAGGTGCAAAAATCTGGGATTCCGATTATTTTTCCGTGCACCTGACCGTACGCTCAATGACAGAGAAGTCGATAAGTTTGTCGACAAGATCGAAGAAGAGATCGCGAAACGTTATGATGCAAAGCTCAGGAAAAAGGAGTAAGATTGGACGAACTTGCGAAACTTGAAGAAAAAATCGATAAACTCATCACCTATATCGATGAGCTAAAACAAAAAATCGAAGATTATGAAGAACAAAATGCTCGGCTCAAAACAAGAGACAGTGATGTAAAAATAAAAATCGAGGGGATAATTGAAAGAATCGATAAACTCCTCGTTTAGCAATTTAGTGTCGAGCAAATGCGAGGTCGGCTTTGAAAAAAACTGAGGTCATCGTCAACATATTTGGGAATGACTACAGAGTCATTTCTGATGATCTTGATCCCGAACGAATAAAGGAAGTTGCTCAGATCGTGGATGCAAAAATGAAGGAAATTCACAGGGAGTTCCCCCTACCATCTACGACAAAAATAGCTGTGCTTGCATGTCTTAACCTTGTTGATGATTTCCAGAGACGCGAAACACAGCATCAAAAAAAGATCACGGATATCGAAGAAAAGATCCGCGGTCTTAATATTAAGTTAGATGAGGCGGTTCCTTAATTCGTTCCCTGCAGTGTTCGTGATGGGTATTTAGTCTTGAGCCAACACCCACACATCGGGAGCTCGGTTCGGCTATAAGTTGCACCTTGTAGTTGACAAGCGCCCACTTTAATTTCGGGTTCATAGACTTTTGCCCACACGACACCGGCGGGGACTTTTAACAGCCTCTTCCAAGAGGTAAGGAGTTAGTATGTCAACAATTGGTATATTGCTTATTATTGGCGGTATAATAATCGTCTTTTCGATAGTTCTATACCTGTATCTGAAATCAGGACGTGCAAAGATAGCCCATGCTTCCCAGGAAGCCGCACGGATCATTGAAGAAGCAAAACGGGAAGCGGAAAATCACCGCAAATCGTCCGAGATCACCGCAAAAGAACAATGGTACCAGGAAAAACTCAAATTCGAAAAAGAGACTGCTTCGAGAAGAAAAGAGATCGAAAAGGCAGAAAAAAGGTTAGTTGAAAAAGAAATGGTATTGGAAAGGCGCGAACATCTGATCGTTGATAAGGAAAAGGAATTATTGACAAAAGAACATAATGTCCAGAATAAAGAGAGGATAGTGCACGCAAAATCGGAACGGCTCGATCAGATGATAAAAGAACAGAACGAAGCCCTGCAGAAGATCGCGACGCTCTCCAAAGAAGAAGCGAAAAAGGCTCTCATGAAGAACCTTGAAGCCGAAGCACGCCACGAAGCAGCCGCAATGATCAACCAGATCAAAGAAGAAGCCAAGGATAAAGCAGGGGCATCTGCACGCGAGATCGTATTACAGGTAATCCAGCGCTGTGCCACCACACATACAGCAGAAACAACGATCTCCGCGGTTCCCATTCCCTCAGACGAGATGAAGGGTCGTATCATCGGTCGGGAAGGAAGGAACATCCGTGCCTTTGAGAATATCACTGGCGTCGAAGTAATTATCGATGATACACCAGAGACTATTTCACTCTCCTGTTTTGATCCCATCCGCCGGGAAGTTGCCCGTCTAGCAATGGAAAAACTGATCTCAGACGGACGTATCCATCCAGCGCGCATTGAAGAAGTGATCCAGGATGCACGAACGGAAATAAACCACGTTATTAAAAACACCGGAGAAGAAGTTATCCTTGAAATGGGAATTATCGGCATTGGCCCCGAGATCGTGAAGTTGCTCGGGAAAATGAAGTACCGAACCAGTTATGGTCAAAATCTGCTCCAACATTCCCGAGAAGTAGCAAATCTGTCTGCACTGCTTGCACAGGAGCTGGGACTTGATCCCAATATCGCGAAGCGAGCAGGTCTGCTCCATGACCTGGGCAAAGTCGCCGACGGCAATATTGAAGGATCCCATGCGCGTGCCGGAGCTGAGATCGCCCATAAATTTGGAGAAGGTGATCTTGTAGTTAACGCGATCGAAGCTCACCACGAAGAAGTTTCACCGATCTCACCATTTGCAGGTATTACTGAAATCGCGGATTCGATCTCAGGATCCCGTCCTGGCGCCCGGCGCGAAACGATCGAAGCATATATAAAACGCCTAAACACCCTTGAGGAACTTGCCGCATCATTCAATGGTGTTGAACGGGTATTTGCGATCCAGGCAGGTCGTGAAATACGAGTCATGGTGCAGCCGGAAAAGATCTCTGATGTTGAAGCAGAGAACCTTGCGCAGCAGGTCGCCCGCCGCATCGAACGAGAGACTCAATATCCGGGACAGATAAAGGTCACATTGATTCGGGAAAAGAGAGTGGTGGAAATAGCGAAATAATTGCAGATTGAAGATTTACGATTTAAGATTGATAATAATAATTTTGAAAAATCTCAAATCTGAATTCTAAAATCTTAGATCACATCAATATTCCCAGTAGATCCGCAGCTAAGGCGACGAGGAAGTGCAGGAGTGCGCAGGGGATAAAGGAACGCGACCTGAGTCCGAGCGTACCCTGAAATATCCCGGCAAAGATCGATCCATATGCCTCGAGCGCTGGTTTGCGGAAATGCATGATCGCGAACGGAATTGTCTGAATAAGTATACTCAGTTTACCATACTTTTTTTCCAGCCCGAATAGCATGAACCCCCGGAAAAAGAATTCCCAGGCAATCATATGGAATAACTGAATTCCCTGATATAATATGAAATAATCAGTATTTGTCCGCGCGGGGCGGAACAATGGATACACATGTTTTAGATTCGTGAACTTAAATGCAATAACCAGGATCACCATCATGACGGCAAAGAAGATAAGCATTTCTTTGATCCACTGCTTGACATTGCCGAGTTGAATACCAAAATCCCTGGGTTTGTACTTGAATATCGGCAATAAAATCAATGGTCCGATCAAATATACTGCACCGGCGATCAACAGTCGGTCAAGAAACCGGTGCTCAGGAAAGAATAAAGTGGTACGGCGAAAATAGATCGTAAACAGAAGAAGAAAGGTTGAGTATATGATAATGATAAGTGCCTTTAGATCGAACTGCTTGATCTCTTCCCAGTATTCTTTGATCATACATTAGCATATTCACCCAGTCCAATAAATCAAGCACGTAATACCATGTATTTGCCCCGTAGTGGTCGAGCTTGCTCGACAGGTATGTTGCAATAGCAGTTGTTCTTTGCAGAACAGGATCTGCCACTACTGACTGACCGGGATTTTAAATAACGCCTAAACTGACAATAATTTGCGGTTCGGTATGATCTCCCATGCTCCCTTGCGCCTCTGCTCCTCAGCACGTCCGCTCCTCTTTCTGGAAATCGTCCCGCTTGATTTCTGATCGTTTCTCTTTACAATTATCCATGCTCATTCTTGTACTCGCACTATTGTGCCAGCCGCCCTATGAAACCAATCCGGTCAACATTGTCCTGCAAACCGGCATTACCCTTTACCGGAAAGTGATTTCTTCATCCCAGGCTGATGCATGTAATTTTTACCCCTCGTGTTCGCGGTTCGCTCAGCGTGCGATCCAGCGTTATGGTTTTTTCTGGGGAACGCTCATGACATCAGACCGCCTAATGCGCTGCAATCCCTCAGCATCCAAACACGCTAATACGTATTACTCCGGGCTCCATGAAAACTATATTTATGACCCGGTAGAAAAGAACCACATTTTTTCAATTATTCGTAAGGATATCATACCTGGTCATCGCCTATCCGATGATCGTTTTACACCCTGAATATGTACATCCTCGTCATTTTATTACTCACCGGACAAAGTGAACTTTTCGAGGTAGAGAATATTTTGGACTTTGCCGATTTTCTCTATGAATCACAAGACCATACTGCTGCTTTGCAGGAATACCGTCGGTACAATTTCCTCGCAGACTCACTGCCCCGTTCAATCCGTGAGCGGTTGATCGATTGTTATGTACAGGCCGATCGCTATGTAGAAGCATACAAAGAGACTGACCTGTTATACGAACGCAATTACGCGTCATATGTAAAAGGGTATGTACTTTATAAACAAGCCTTATACGATTCATCCATAACGTATCTTGAAAAAGTTGGTTTACCGTACAAAGAAAAGGCTCAAACGATCATCGGTCTCGGTTTTGCCCAACAATTTAATTTCAAGGATGCAGGCCGTTTTATTTCATTACCGGGTGATCCACCAGAGCAAAAAAGCATCGTCGCTGGAACACTTTTTTCCCTTTTTCCGGGCGGTGGTCATTTTTATTGCGGTCACCTCGAAGACGGGCTCTTCTCATGTGCAGTCATCGGTATCAGTACGGCTCTTGCATTATATTACAATTCAAAAAACGAAGACATGAAATTCGGTATTTCATTGAGTGCAGCGATCTTTTTCTACGCCGGGAATGTTTATGGCGGTATTAATGCTGTCCGTAATTACAACTACCATGTAAACAATGCATACCGGCTTTCAGTTATAGAATCGACAGATCCAATCGATCCCTTTTATCGTTAATGTTATTCCTGTACATTTTACTGCAATTTTCGCTGGCGGATTCACTATTCACACACGGAACCTTTTCTGTAGCACGTATTGAATATTTGAGAGAGTTTTTTTTCTATCCAGAAATATATGAAAACGAACACAAACGTCTATCTTTTGCGATCGCAACGGTCCATCATGATACTCTTGCTGGCGTGCGTGAACTGGATAAATTGGTCGACCTGCACGGTATGACAATAAAAACAAAACTGCGTATCGCTCAACAATTTATCGCATTGGGGTATACAGGCAGGGTACGAACTGTCTTACAGGGGATGGACTCGATCAGGATCTATGGATATACCTATCTATACGAGGGCGATCTGGCAACTGCGCATGCGCATTTCCTGAAGGTCGGTGATACCATGATTGCGTATGATATTAAACAGTATCTCGATCTGCCAAAGAAATCATTCAATACTGCAACCATTCTCTCGCTAGTCTGTCCTGGAGCCGGTGAAATATATGGTGGCAATATTACTCAAGGCATAAAAGATCTCGCGCTCAATGCTGGTTCGATATTCTTATTATACAATGCCTTACGGCAGAAAAAGTACATTGATGCAGTACTCGTGTTTAATCTTTTGTTCCACCGCTTCTACGTTGGTTCTCTCTATAATGCACAAAAATGCGTGCTTGAAACAAACAAAAACGCATATGATGAATGGCATGACTATATGCAACGCACCTATTTTCAGGACTTGGATGATCACTGATTTGTTACGATATTTCAAACATTATTGCCTTCATATACCAGTTTTCCCTATTGACAAACACCCCATAGACGGTATAATTGTGTTCTACCCTTTGCGCTGGAGATTGGAATGCGGGATTTGAAATTTCCTGATAGGGTATCGGGCCTATAGCTCAGTTGGTTAGAGCGCACGCCTGATAAGCGTGAGGTCAGTGGTTCGACTCCACTTAGGCCCATGTTCATCCCATAGTCTGTTGGATGAATACAAGCACGGGTATGTGCTGAAAAAAGGGAATGAGGGATATATTTTATAAGTTCCACCCTTATTCAAAACTTAGGATAACAACAAGGAGGCAAAATGAGGACGATTGCATTAGCACTGCTAGCCGTAGTTGCGTTGACAGTGATCGGTTGTCAGCCGCCAGAAGGCATGACAGGTCCGACACAGGAGCAGTTCGATGCACTCAAGGCACAGGTCGATGCCTTGCAGACCGATCTGGGAAATATGCAAATGGCATATGATTCACTTACAACGGTATACAATGAACATATCGAAAAATTCCACAAATCAGGTGGTACCAAAGCTCCGACGCCACCGGCTCCGAGCAAACCACCAAAAGTGAAAGTAAAGTAAAACTAAGGGATAAGGAGGAAAAATGAAAAAACTGCTAGGTATAACACTGGCATCATTACTGCTCATGGTTCTTATCGGTTGCGATGGTACAGTAACACTCGTTGCACCGGAGAACTTCACGATAGCAGCCGCTACTAATGAAGTGGACGTTGTCCTTGATTGGGATGAAGTAACTGAAGAAATCGATGGATATATCGTATACTTCAACAGTGCAGCCGCAGATACGGTAACAACCGCAGGATATACCCATGTTGACCCACAGGAGACAGGCACATACTACGTAACCGCGTATTCAGGCGAGGATGAAAGTGATCCAACCACGACCCAGAGTACAGAACCGGTTATTGCCGATAATATCACACTGGCAGAGATCAATGCTGCGGGCAATAGTGGCCTTGGCTGGGATAGAACAGATGCCGACGCTACAACCTATTCTATGGCCGATGCAACGAATGCTGCATTCATTGATTTTTATTTCTCTGATTGGGCAGCCGGATTTGCTGGACCCGACTATAGCTTTATCAGCCCTGATCTCGTTGAAACCGATCCTGGTGTTACATGGTCCATGTCAGGTACTTGGAATTCGTCAAGCTTCACCGATGCACTCACGGACGGTTTTGACGACGTTACTGTTGTACCGGCAACCGGCTATTTCAACACTCAACAAATAACTGCAACCAATGCAGCCTATGCGGTTGCAACAGGTGACGGTTATTACGGTCTCGTTGAAGTAAAAAGCGTTAACACCGGTACTGGTGAAGTCGAAGTGCGTGTTGCATTCCAGCCAGTAATGGGACTTCGCATTCTCGAACACTAAGAATCAACATTAGGTCAAAAAGGCGGGCTTGTCCCGCCTTTTTTGTCCCCAAAATTCCATCGCCATACGCTCTACGCATTACAATATCTCTTGGCTTAATGCTTACGGTTTAGGGTTCACAATCGAATAGCGTCTAGCGAGGTAGTACTTAGTGTTTACCGATGCAGGATGTCCTCCATCCTGTAATGTTGACTTCACCCTAATTTAGATTATAATCCCCTATTCTGGAGGTATTATGAAGAAAGTAATAATATTATTGACAGTCTTTGTTATTTGCGCTTTTGCCCAGTGTCTGGGTGGACCATTGAATGGACGGATCGGGATAAAAACCGGGATCAATTACGGAATATTCGATCCGGAAATCGGAGATAGCAATCTCACAGGAATGGGATTTCATATCGGATTGGGTATGGGCGTGGATATCCTTAAAACACTAGCCATTGATATGACTCCTACATTCCGGACGACCGCATACGGCCAAACTGAAGATAATTCATCGGTCTCGATATCGTACTCTAATCTATACCTGCCTGTCCAGATATCACTCAAAGCCGGTTTAATGCCTTTAATTTCCCCGTATATCGGACTGGGTGCAGCGGGCAATTTTCAAATGGGCGGTAAAATCAAGATCGAATCTGGCAGTGCTACGATCGAATTTGATATTGAAAATGACGATCTTGAACAGGACTTTTTTCTCATCGGTGCACTCGGTGCAGAAGTTAAGCTAATTAAGATGAGCGTGATACCAGAAATCTCGGTTAATTACAATCTTACTCCGGATCTGGTCGACGACCAGAACCCAAACAACCGGGTAGAGGGTAGTAACATTGACTTTCACTTTTCCGTAGGTCTCTACATGTCATTATAGTACATGCACGAATACGGTATTGATATCGGTTCGGTAAGTATAAAGCTTGCTGAGTTCGAAAACAAAACACTAAGAAATACTTCCTATATAAAACATAATGGCAGTCCTTATGATGTTTTATTAAGAATATTAAAACAAATTTCAGTCATTGACCGTCTGGTCCTGACCGGTAGAACTGCCTGTCCGATCAAAGACTTGCTCGGTGCGATCTATGTGAACGAAGTTGAAGCAACAACACAAGGCGTGTTGCATTACCGCCCTGATGTTTGCTCGATCATTGAGATCGGGGGCGAAGATTCAAAACTCATTAATGTTAATCATGGTCGTATCGAGGACTTTTCATCCAATACGATCTGTGCGGCAGGAACCGGTATATTCCTCGATCAACAAGCCCGACGCCTGTGCTATCCTATCGAAGAGATAGGAAAGGTTGCATGTTCATCGACGAATCCAGCACGTATCGCTGGTCGCTGTTCTGTTTTTGCCAAGAGTGATATGATCCATCTTCAGCAAATCGGCACGCGCCCGGAAGACCTGGTATCAGGTCTTTGTTTATCTCTCGCCCGCAATTTCAAGAGTGTTATTGGAAAAGGCAAGGATATCACGTCTCCTATTATATTCGTCGGTGGAGTAGCTGCAAACGCTGGGATGAAAAATGCATTCGAATACGTACTCGGTCTTCCCGCCGGCAGACTGATCATTCCGCCAAATTTCAATTGTATCGGTGCGATCGGAGCGGTTCTCTATGCCGGTTCTATGAAATCGGCATACCGTGGTACTCAACCTCTAGAAACCTGGCTTTCTACTCCCCATACGATCAACCGATTACCTCCACTGGACGGTCATAAAAAATGGTATCCATCCATATCCGCACAACTTCCTGATCAAAGAGTCGATGCATACCTCGGCGTTGATGTTGGCTCAATATCCACGAATCTCGTGCTCATCGACCAGCGAGGAAATGTTCTCGCCCGTAAGTATCTCTGGACAAAGGGAAGACCCCTTGAGGTATTACTGGCAGGACTGGGCGAATTACAGCAAGAGACCAGTTCAAAAGTGGACATTGTCGGCGTGGGATCGACCGGTTCAGGACGGTACCTGATCGGTGAATTCATTGGCGCTGATCTGATCAAAAACGAGATCACGGCGCAGGCGCGTGGCGCGATGGAGATCGATCCAACTGTAGATACGATTTTCGAGATCGGTGGACAGGATTCAAAGTACATCAGCGTCAGGAACCGTACGATCATTGATTTTGAAATGAACAAAGTATGCGCAGCTGGAACCGGGTCGTTCCTCGAAGAACAGGCAGAGGTGCTGAATGTGCCACTACATGATTTCGGCAACCTCGCACTAAAGGCGCCTTCCCCTATCAACCTCGGAGAACGCTGCACTGTATTTATCGGATCCGAGGTAATACATCATCAGCGTGATATACACGAACGCGAGAACCTGCTTGCCGGTCTTGGATACGCGATCGCCCACAATTACATCAACCGGGTGGTTAACGGCAAGCATATCGGTAATAAGATATTCTTTCAGGGAGGTGTCGCTGCTAATAAAGCAGTTATCTCTGCCTTCGAACATGTCCTGGACAAGGAGATTATCGTTCCAGAAAATTACGATATCATGGGTGCGATCGGGATCGCTCTTCTAACCAGGGATGCAAAGATCAAAACCACACGATTCAGGGGTTTTGATCTTACCTCGGAAAAATATGAGACCTCATCATTCATCTGCAAGCACTGCAGTAATGAATGTGAGATAAACAAAATCATGATGGCTGCTGGAACCGAGATATTCTATGGTGGTCGATGCGAAAGATATGAAGAAAAAACAAAAAAGCGAGTATCGTCATTTCCCGATCTATTTCGACTTCGTAATGATATTTTTTTCAGAACCGACAATGTTGAGGGCAAAGCAATCGGTATACCCCGAAGTCTCGTTTTCTATGAATTGTTCCCGTTCTTCTACCGTTTTCTTGTTGAACTGGGCTTTAAACCGGTCCTCACTGGTCAAACAACACGAAAAACGATTGAAAAAGGTGCAGAGATATCGATCGCTGACACGTGCCTCCCTGCAAAAGTAGCACTCGGTCATGTTCGTAGTCTTATAGAGCAAGGTATATCCGATATTTTCATACCAAGCGTGATCACCTTACCTCCGCAGGACGATCTTTTTGATCGGTGCTTTGTTTGTCCATATGTTCAGACGATCCCCTATATGGCCCGTGCAGTTTTTAATAATGAAATAAGAATCCACTCACCGTATATCCATTTTGACCGCAATGATCCTGATGCCTTTGGATCATTGATCGCATTTGCCGTTCAGCATGGAGTAACCGAACATCAGGCTCGTCAGGCAATACAAAAAGCGTTCGCATATCAAAATCAGATCAAACAGGAAATACAGTCCCTCGGTAAAGATGTACTTGAATCTATCGATACAGCATTTGTCATGTGTTCGCGTCCTTATAATGGTTATGATCTTGGTTTGAATCTCGATATTCCAAAAAAGATCCGTGATCTGGGTGTACCAGCGATCCCACTCGATTTCATCCCGCTTGATTTTTCTTCGATTAAAGACGATTTTTATAATATGTACTGGCATTATGGACAGCGGATCATTGCAGCAGCAGAAACAATACGTAAAGATCCAAGATTATTCGGTGTATATATCTCAAATTTCTCGTGTGGCCCGGATTCTTTTCTGACTAAATTTTTCAAGGAAAAAATTGGTGAAAAACCATTCCTTCTCGTTGAGGTGGATGAACATTCAGGCGACGCTGGATTTATTACCCGATGCGAAGCTTTTCACGATAGTATTAAAGGAGCACAGCGGACGAGCAAACCTCGCACAATCAAGCCGAACAGCGTAATCGCTAAGAATCGCACCATATTCATTCCTTACATGTGCGATACAGCGGTCGTTCTTAGCCATGCCATGCGCCATGCCGGGATCGATGCACAGATACTCCCCTTCCCGGATGAGAATTCGATCCTGATAGGTCGTCAATTCACCACTGGCAGGGAGTGTTTTCCGGCCATTCTTACAGCAGGTGATATGATTAAAAAGATCCGTTCCCCGGATTTTAACCCCGATAACAGCGCCTTTTTTATGGCCCAGGGTTCTGGGCCCTGCAGGTTCGGACAATATTACAAACTCCACCGTATCATTCTCGATGATCTGGGCATGCACAATATCCCGATATTTGCCCCTAATCAGGGGCCGAGTCTTTTTGACGATCTGGGACCAATGGGCTTGAAGTTCTTCGCGGCTACATGGGATGGAATATGCGGGGTTGATGCACTGGAAGCGGTGAGCCGTCGTTTGCGTCCATACGAACGCATACCCGGAACAACTGATACAGTTTACCGCTCTGTATTCAATGAATTATGTATGGCTATTGAGCACGGGAAAGGCTTGCTGCCTGTCTTAAAGAGGGCAAAACGATCTTTCCAGCGGATTGAGCGCATACCAGGACCAATGAAGCCGCGTATAGGCATTGTTGGTGAGATATTCGTTCGCTCTCAAAAATATAGTAATAGTTTCATTGAAAAGAGGTTAGAGGATCTTGGTTGCGAAGTAGTTCTGCCATCGATCGCTGAGTGGTTCTTTTATACGAATTTCACGCGCGTGCGAAACTGCCGCTGGTTCAAACAGAATCGCCGCGCGCTTTTCACGAAATTATTTAACGCATATATGTCATGGCGTCATAATTTAATCTACCGACTTTTCCAGATTCCATCTGAAGCGGATATAACAACCCTGCTCGATCGCGCAGCGGATTTTATCCACCACACCTATGAAGGCGAACCCGTTTTGACTCTGGGGAAAACAATGGAATGCATCAAAGATAATTTCGCCGGGGTGATCAATGTCATGCCGTTCACCTGCATGCCTGGCAATATCGTTTCCACAGCGTATAAAAGGATCAAAGATATTTACCCGTTTTTTCCTCTTTTCAATCTTTCACTCGATGGTCTTGAACACGGAGTTGATTCCATGCGACTCGAGACCTTCGTAAACCAAGCAAGAAATTACCAGAACCACCGTATCGATAACTAGGGAATTTTTCTCTTTCTTGACAGTATTATAATTATAACTATAATTAATCAACGTGGAGGTATTATGCGTTATTTAAAACTTGCATTACCACTGTTACTGATATGTATTGTGTTCATTGGGTGCCCTAAAAAACAGGTGGTCGAACCTGTCGAAGAGCCGATCGTGGAAGAAACACCTTTCGAGGAAATTGAATTACCTGAAGAGCCAGAAGAACCGCCCAAGCCAGACTTAGTTCTGAATATCGTTTTCTTCGACTTTGATAAATCGGATATTCGGGCTGATGCGGCTGAGATCCTTGAGGGTAATAGTCAGATGTTGAAAATATACCCTAACATCAGGGTAGCGATCGAAGGTCACTGTTGTGAAATAGGCACTTCTGAATACAATCTTGCCCTTGGCGAACAGCGTGCCAATGCGACTCGTGACTATTTGCTCATGCTCGGGATCACTCCAGACCGTCTCTCGACGGTCAGCTACGGCGAGGAAAAACCGCTTGATCCATCAAATCTTGAGCTGAACCGGCGAGCAGAATTCTCTATTCAGTAGTCCAGGAATCCTGAGCGAACCAATTGTCGCATAGACGATTTGTTTCACTAATGAGTGCAGCGTGTATCGTTGCACTCATTTGCCATGTAAACTGTGTCAGTGCGCGGCGTTTCCGAAATTACGCATGGCAGCTCGATAGTCTACGTTATTATACCGGAAAGATCGATAGTATGCTGGAGCAACAGTCAAATGAAATAAATCGTTTACGTACAGACTACTATACAAAATCCAATGAGATCAATGATAAGTTGGAAATGCTCAATTCGCGCCTTGGCGAAACAGAATCCCAGCTCATGCGCATTCATGAACAAATCGTATCGGGAAAACAGGCTATTCCAGATTCTGAAGATATTTCATCAATAACCCCTGAAGCACGATTGATCTACGAATCTGCTTACCGCAATTATATAAAAGGTGACTACCAGGAAGCGATCAGTGGTTATGAAGCCTACATAAAAATCCAGCCTGATTCGCCACTTTCCCCCAATGCAGTGTACTGGATCGGTGAATGCTTTGCCGCGTTGGGGAAAAGTCAGGAAGCGGTTAATAAATTCCAGGAATTGCTGAATAAATTTCCTAACAGTAATAAACGTCCTACTGCACTCTATAAAATCGGGGTGATCTATGAGGAGGCAGGTGACAAAAAATCAGCTGTTTATTATTATAATAAGGTCATAACTGATTACCCGAACTCGGCGGAAGCCACGCTCGCCAAAGACAGATTGAATTGATCGCATGATTAATAAAAGGTAAAAGGTACAAACACAATGAATATATTCAGGATTTTTTTAGATTCCAGTATTGCCGCACAGATCATCATATTGGTGCTCTCTGTACTATCGATCTGGTCATGGGCGATATTCTTCAAAAAAATGATCGACTTCAGCAAGATAAGCAAGCTCTGCAAGCGCTTCTTTGCCAGTTATCGTTTTCACCATAATATGCAGGAAATGAATAACATGGGTCCCATGCTATCAGACAATCCAATTGGTCGAGTGTTAAGCAGTGGTCTCGATGAATATAAACGCCTACATACAACGATAAAATCTGTGACCGATCCCACCACGCAAGCACGGTTATCTCTATCCATGGATGAACTCACGGATAATATCCGTCTGGTCATGGAAAAAGCAAAGCTCATGGAGATCTCGAGCATGGAGTCATCGCTTCCGATACTCAGTACCTGCGTCAGTGTAAGCCCTTTTCTTGGATTACTCGGCACTGTATGGGGTGTTATGGTCGCATTCCTTGACATACGGGCACGGGGTTCAGCTCATATCACCGTCGTCGCACCGGGTATTTCTGATGCCCTCATCACAACAGTATATGGATTACTTGTCGCGATACCCGCGCTTATCTTCTATAATATATTCCGCAGCCGGGTCAATAAATATGAAAACGAACTAACCCAATTCATTAAACAAGCCTTTGCCCGGCTTCGAAAGAACCTTCTCCTTGACCGTGAATAATAAAGATCTCATATCAGAGATAAATATCACATCACTCGCTGATGTAAGCATCACGCTCCTCGTCATTTTCATGATCACTGCTCCTATGATGACCCCAGGCATTGATGTCAGTCTTCCTCGAACTGATGCATCACTTCCTCACGATGAAGAAGGGATCACGGTGTCCATAAAGGCAAACCGTGAGGTGTATATCGATGATGATATGGTTACCATTGAAGAATTCGATTCACGTCTGAAGGAGCTTGTTGATCAAAAGCCTCCCGGCATTATCGTTTACCTGCGTGCTGATGAATCAGTGGATTATGGCTATGTGATCGATATTGTCGGTCGTATCCGCAAGGCAGGTGTTAAAGAACTTGGTCTGGTTGCCGAAATCCCACAATCATGAATCGATTCCATATCGTTTCGTTTGTGTTGCATGCGATCATTTTCGTATCCCTGATCATCGCTGGTCGCGCAAGTACACCACCAATACCACAATTCGAAGTGGTAAAGGTAAGTATCGCACCCCTACCCCAGCCTAAAGTCGTCAGCATCTCCGAACCCGATATACCAGAGATCCCGGAAGCTGTCGACAAAGTACCTGCCGAGAAAGCTCCACCACCAGTTGAAAAAGAGGAAAAAAAAGAGCTAAAAGTTACAAAGCCACCGCAACCAAAGAATGAACAGAATATTAAAAAGGGAATTCCTGATATCAAACCGACGATCTATACAGGAAGTGGGCGGGGATTCACTTATTCATATTACCTTAATATTCTTCTTAAAAAAATATACAAAAACTGGAATAATCCCTTTAAAGGAAAGGATGTTGTATTAAAAAGCATTATATATTTTGAAGTGGACCAAAATGGAACGATCACTAATGTCCGCCTGGAAGAGAATTCAGGTAATGATCTATATAATGAAACAACGATGCGCGCGGTAACCATGGCTAAAAAACTACCACCCTTGCCACAAGAATTTTCGGATGATTACTTGAAGGTGCACCTTGAATTCCTTTCGGCGCAGTGAGACAGCAGACGCTAAACACTAAGCACTACCTCGCTAGGCGCTACAATGCAATAAATCACCCTCTCTCCTATATCCTCTCTCCCTTTCAAGGGGGAGAGGGAAGGGTGAGGGGGATATTTCTTCTACTGCTTTTCGTAGTAATTGTTTTACCACTTCCTGCGCAGGAGGTGTATCTCCGTCTAACTGATTACGGTGGGGGCAAGATCGCCCTTTTGATCAGACCATTTTCTTCAAAGGAAATTGATTTTAATTTTCTTACGAAAGTAAAAAATGTTGAGGTTATCATAAAAAATGATCTTGATTATTCGCTCTTCTTTGATATGTATAGCGATTCTGTTCCTGAGGATGTATATGATCAAGCGATTACTATAAAGGGAGAAGGACAGAACGATTCTCTCACCATTGTCCTGGAAGACATTGCTTCTGAGGAAACTATTTTTCAGAACACCTACTTTTTGCAGGGGAACCTACGTCAGGTCGCACATACTATTTCTGATGATATAATCGAAATGCTCACTGGCGAGAAGGGGATTTGTAAGACAAAGATCGTATTTTCATACAGAACGGAGAACGGTAAGGAACTCGCCATGGTCGATTATGATGGCTATAACTTCACCGGACTTACGAAGAACGGCAAATTTAATCTGTTCCCAGCATGGGCACCAGATGGAAACCGGGTATTATTCTCCACTTACTCGAAGGATCGTTTGAATATATACATCTTTGATTTAGCAGACCGGAAGATCGATGCGATTTCCACGTTCCGGGGATTGAATTTTGCTCCATGCTGGTCACCTGACGGCAGCAAAATAGTATTGAGTCTTACCAAAGATGGTAATGCTGAGATTTATATGCTCGATCTGAATTCAAAAAGGTTAAACCGACTTACTTATAATAAATCGATCGATACATCGCCGGCATTCAGTCCTAATAGCAGGGAGGTCGCCTTTGTATCGGACCGCGGGGGCAATCCTCAAATATATATAATGGATATTCATGGGGGCAATGTACGGCGTCTGACATTTCACGGTAGTTATAACACTTCGCCAGCCTGGTCCCCACGTGGGGATATGATTACTTATGTATCACGGCAGGATGATAACTCCCAGCAGATTTTTGTTACTGACCCGTATGATTTCTCTCCAATGCAATTAACCTTTCACGGTAACAACGAAGAACCATCGTGGTCTCCAGATGGACTGCATATCGTTTTCAGCTCCAGTCGCAGCGGATACTACGAATTGTATACTATGAATTGGGACGGATCAAGAAAACGAAAACTAACCAGCGGGATCACTGCGAATGCACCGGATTGGTCACCCATTGTTAAGTAAATCAGAATTACGAAACCCTAAATTCTAAACAAATACCAATGATTAAAAGTTGACAACACGTTTAGAATTTAAATATTGTTTAGGCTTCTGAAATTAGAATTTAGAGTTTACCTGATTATTTCACAGGTATCTGACAGGCGGGCCATCTTATCACCCCATTTAGTGTCACCAGAATATGCAGCATCGAGGATCGCATAACCATCAGCAAAATATGCCTGGCGATTTATTAACCTCTGATTAGTTTCTGCTTCATCCGGTTTCAGCCCCAGAGCAATATGGTTTGGCCAACTAAGAAAAACGATAGCATCCTCTTGATAATCCATGACTGTTCTTAATAATGCGTAAAGCATAACACTGCGCCCATCGCAGTCATTGCGACCTTCTGTTAACTGTTTACTGATGCTCTTGATCGGCTGAGTTCCGTCATACTGGCATATTACTTCGGACTGACAGAGTCTGTACAGGCAATTCACACCATCATACTCTGACATTCCATTGATGATCGACCTCAACTGTTCGATCACGCCCATATTCTCTAACTCTGCCATACCTGAGAGCGCCATACCGTAGAGACTGGGTGGTAAATTATTGGTCCACTGCACCTGTTCTTCAGGGATCAAAGATAGCACTGTATAAGTGCTATCTTTAAAGTTCCATACGAGTTTTTTGATGATAATATCACCATTAAATGGCGGTAAAAAATGCACCGGGGGTATCGTCTTCAGATCACGGGATTTTGCACCTAAGCTCAGGTATCGAGATGCTGGCTCAGTAGTAAGAAGAGAACCAACCGGTGTGGTCAGATCGAATTCCTTCAGGTAATAGTTTTTCCCATCCTTTTCCACCCAATTACCCTTTCGTACAACCCAAGTATCATCCAAGGAAAGACCAAGGTAACACTCCTCATCATTGTAAAAACACAGTACATCATAGCCAAGGGACTGCATTATTGCACATGTTGCCAAGGCATTACTTCTTGCATTGCTTGAACCCGTTTTTATTATCGTTGATAAAGGAATACAACCGTTTGTGGATTGATGTGAAATTTCGTCAAACATTTTTATATAATACATGACGTACCAGAAGGGAACATCTTTTATACCAAGATCCATGAACAATAATTCCCACTGTGTGATCATTGAATCAGAGATCATGCGATAGGATGCATTAAAGCAGCTATTTTCCTTATCGAGTTGGCTAACAAGAGTAGAGATGTTGATCCCACCCGTGCGAATGATAAGTGTGCTGGCGAACACAAAGACCATGATTGCCATTATCGACAGTATAATCAGTATAAGTTTCTTCACTGAATTCTTAGAATATGATTTGAACTTAGCGTATTTCGCAACAGATTATTCTGGTTTTTCCGCGATGCTTCCGATCTTGTTCTCTAATTCATCGATCTTGGCGCGCAGTTTTTCTTTCTCTGCTTTTGATATCTTTACACGTACGCGCACCAAGAGGTAGATAACAACCACAAGTATTGCCATCTGCGGAGCCATTACCCACCATGATTTGATTACAATGCCTATAATAAGGGTTACAAATGCTAAAACCAACACACTGATCAAACCTTCAATCATACATCCTCCAATCCAACAACAAGACAATCAGACGATACTACTCTTGTCTCACGATATCTTTGACCCTCATCAAACGGGTGAGATCTCCCCGTTCCATTTCTGCTAATTTAAGGTTAATGAATTTGATCGTCTCGTCAATAGATGGAATAAGTATATATTCCAATGCATTGACACGGCGACGCGTCTTTTCAATCTCACTCGCTAATAACTCCAATGCTTTTTCAAGTTCAGCCAACTCAAGCAGCCTGGAGATCAACTTATCGATCTTGAGCAATGCCAGATCAAGATCACCCGAGGTAGTAAGAAAGCCATAGCCAATCATCCCACCAGATATTCTTTTATTGAATTTCGGAATTTTCAGGTTCAAAACACGTTCTGCGGTATAATCGATCTCAATATGTTTGGTCGCTGCAAGCAGTGCTTCATCAGTTGCTTTTTGGCCTTGTTTGCTTGAAGCAAAATAGAAATATCCAAAAGCACTCTTTAATTCCTCTTCGATACGTAACCGTGCATCACGTATCCGTGTCACCAGCTCAAGGATCCGGCGCATCAATTCGTCTTGTTTGTCCTTAAGCAGTTTATGTCCTCTACGAGCGATCGAACCACGGCGTTTCAGCCGTAGCAACTGCATTCTGGTGGGGGGAATATCTAACTTCATAATACTAAATCCTAATCTCTAAATCCTAAACAATATCTAAATACTAAAATAGAAATTTTAAACACGATCATCCTTCTCCTGCCCTTTACTGCCCCCTTCTGCTTTGTCATAGTATCTGGTAAGGTTTGCATCCCGTACACGTTTCATCTCACCCCTGGGAACCATACGCAATAATTTCCAGCCGAGATCGAGCGTCTCCTCGATCGTCCGGTTCTCGTATTCATCTTGTGCAATATACTCCTCTTCATAGTGCTGGGCGAACTTTAAATATATCTTATCAAGATCAGAAAGTGCCGCCTCACCCAGAATAACCGCCAATTCTGCCGCCTCTTTACCACGCGCATAGCATGCGATCAACTGGTTGAAAAGGTCTGCATGATCCTCACGAGTTTTACCCTTACCAATGCCTTTATCTTTCAATCGCGAAAGAGATTGCTGAACATCGACCGGAGGAGAGATCTTTTTTCTATACAGGGAACGCGACATAATGATCTGTCCCTCGGTGATATAGCCGGTAAGATCCGGGATCGGATGAGTCTTATCATCTTCGGGCATTGATAGGATCGGGATCAGTGTGATCGATCCTTTCTTGCCTTTAATCCTGCCGGATCTTTCATAAACATTTGCTAGATCAGTATACAGGTAACCTGGATATCCACGCCGCCCGGGAATTTCCTTTCGCGCGGCGGATATTTCCCGCAGTGCTTCAGCATAGTTCGTCATATCTGACAATATGACCAGAATGTGCAATCCTTTTTCAAAAGCCAGATATTCAGCAACAGTGAATGCCACACGCGGGGTGGAAACACGCTCGATCGCAGGATCATCTGCAAGATTGAGAAAGAGTACGACACGCTCGAGTGCTCCTGATTTAGAAAAATCCTGGATGAAAAAGTTCGCTTCTTCGAACGTAATACCCATCGCACCGAATACAACCGCAAAATCCTCTTTCTGACCAAGAACTCGCGATTGACGGACGATCTGCGCAGCAAGACGGTTATGAGGTAATCCCGAACCTGAAAAGATCGGTAATTTCTGTCCACGTACCAGTGTATTAATGCCATCGATCGACGATATCCCTGTTTGAATGAATTCATTTGGATAATCACGTGCCGTGGGATTGATCGGCGCACCATTGATATCAAACATAGCCTCAGGTATGATCTCTGGTCCATTGTCTTTTGGACGTCCCAGTCCATCAAATATCCTACCCAGCATGTCGGCGGCAACACCGATATGCAGCGTCTTACCTAAAAACCTGACCCGACAATCCTGAACATCGATTCCACTTGACCCTTCGAAGATCTGAACAAGAGCCTTATCCTGGTTAACTTCGAGCACCCTTCCCCTTTTCTTCAAGCCTGACTTGGTGTATATCTCTACCAGCTCTTCGTATTTTGCACCTTCCACACCCTCAACCAGTAGTAATGGTCCAGCCACATTCGCAATACTGCTGTATTCTTTGATCATTGTGCGCTCCCCGCTGATTTGATTTCCTCTTCCTGTTTTTTGCTATCGCCCCCATCCTTCATGAGAGATTGGAATGCCTGGTCGATCCTCTCCCGGATTGCATCGATCTTGCTAATCTCCTCTTCAGGTAGATACCTCATTCGTGCGATCTCATCTCGGACGGCCATAGACACAATCTCGTCAAATGCTACATCGCGCGCAAGGGCTTCTTTAGCACCGTTGAAGTAAGTGAGACAATTCAATAACATTTTATATTGCTTTTCCAGTGAAGCGTATGTATCGATCTCATGGAAGGCATTCTGGTGTAGAAAATCTTCACGTATTGAACGCGCTCCTTCAAGGATCAAACGATCTTCCGGCGACAATGCATCGACACCGATCAAACGAACGATCTCCTGTAATTCAGACTCCTGCTCGAGCAAACGCATCGCCTCTTTTGAAATTTCAATGAAATCTTTGGCTATTTCTTTATTCACCTGTTCGGCAATATCGTCTTTGTAAAGACTGTAGGAATTCAACCATGAGATTGCGGGAAAATGTCGCTGGTAGGCAAGACGATCCTCTAGACTCCAGAAGACCTTTACCACCCGCAGCGTCGCTTGCACCACTGGATCTGATAGATCGCCACCAGGGGGTGATACTGCGCCTATGACACTCAGTGCTCCTTCACGATCAGGAGTGCCAACTGCCTTAATCCTGCCTGCGCGCTCATAAAAAGAACTTACCTTCGAGCCAAGGTACGCTGGATATCCTTCCTCTCCAGGCATCTCCTCTAAGCGACCCGAGATCTCGCGCATTGCTTCGGCCCACCGTGACGTGGAATCCGCCATGACCGCAACTGAATAGCCCATATCACGGAAGTATTCAGCGATCGTAATACCGGTATATACTGAAGCCTCACGAGCAGCAACGGGCATATTCGATGTATTGGCAATGAGAACGGTTCTCTTCATCAAGGGTTCTCCGGAGCGTGGATCTTTTAATTCAGGGAATTCCCTGAGTACGTCGGTCATTTCGTTCCCGCGTTCGCCGCATCCGATATATACGATGATCTCAGCTTCTGCCCATTTAGCCAACTGGTGTTGAATAACTGTCTTACCGGTACCAAAAGGTCCTGGGCAGCAGGCAGTTCCGCCTTTTGCAATCGGAAAGAACATATCGATCACCCGTTGACCCGTAGAAAGCATGTAAGATGGTGCCAGTCGTTCTTCGTATGGACGTGCTTCTCTCACGGGCCAGATCTGGAACATCTTCAGTTCCTTCTGCCCGTTCTCGGTATCAATTATGCATATGGTATCAGTAACGAGATATTCACCTTCTTTGATCTGTTTAATCTTACCTTTCACATTGTGCGGCACCATAATTTTATGCACAACCAGAACTGTTTCTTTAACTTCTCCGATAATCGTTCCAGCTTCAACTACATCGCCTTTTTTGACCAATGGTTTAAAATGCCATTTTTTATCCCTTTCCAATGCTGGAACTTCAATACCCCGGCTGATATTATCTCCAGTTTGATCACGGATAATATCGAGGGGTCTTTGAATGCCATCATAGATCGATTCGATAAGACCCGGACCGAGTTCAACATACAGGGGTTGATCGGTCATGTACAAAGGTTCACCAGGTCCGATCCCTGATGTATCCTCATAAACCTGGATCGATGCGCTGTCGCCGGTCAGACCAATGATCTCACCAACAAGCCGTTCCTCGCTCACCCGTACCACGTCATACATCTTACTGCCGCGCATACCTTTTGCCACTACTAACGGTCCTGAAACTTTTGTAATTTCACCTTTTCTCATTAATCCTCCACAAAAACATCCGCTCCAACTGCCTTTTTGATCACTCCCCTGATCCTTTCGATCGCTAGTTTCGTCTTTCCGCGCCCGGTTGGGATGGGGATAAGACAGGGAATGGTTTGATTTCTGTATTCCATAAGAAGATCGTTCAATTCTTCAATAAATTCTTCTGTAAAGAAAATTATCTTGTATCCACGGTCGACCAGATCTTCGACCACTGATACACATTCACCCTTTTTTACATAAACCACCGTCGCGCCAGTTGCCAAAAATGGCATAATCGTTTCGCGCTGACCGATGATGGCTAAAGCTCTACCAGACATCAGAAATACTCTCCTTCAACTCTTCCACTGCAACTTCATTTATCTTACCCCAGTACATTTGTTGAAGCTTCCGGATCTCGCTCATTCTAAAATGATAGAATGCAAAGAGAGGTTCAACTCCAAACGCCATTCGCCGTGCCTGGACCAAATAATTCAGCCGTACTTCTTCAATAAGACGTTCCAGACGTATAAAAGAATGGCGTTGCTCCAAATACACCGCACCCCTATCAATTAAATGTAGATAGGGTGTAACAAAAAATGCCTTGCTTAAATGCTCAAGTTCCATTTGTATATTAGTGGTAAATAGTTCATGGCGCAGTTTACCAAACGGCAGATATACTTGATCAAAAATATCACGGCTGTTCTCAAATTGCCGAGCACGGAAAAATGACCGTATATTTTCCAGGTCTATGTTTAACTCAAAAAATCCAGCAAAAAACGGACAAAAGGATGACTCATCATATATGTGCATACATAATATCCTATCAAGTTCGGTTGACAGAATAAAAGGATCTTTGTTAAGAGCATACAGCTCGAGTACTTGGTGAACTCCTGGCCAAGCTTCAACCTCAGCACCAACAGCGTCATATAACAGTTCATTATCTCCCTGCTTGATCCTGACCTTTATATTATGCATTTGCTCGGGCCAGTCGATAATATGCATAACTTCAGGAGTCATACAATACTGTTTTACAAAATCCTTTATCAGTTTCTCCTCATTCCTTAATCCAGACGGGATATCATCGTATCCCGCATATGGTGAATCCGATATGATCGTCCGGAAGCTCGTTACTTCACTGGCAAGAAGTCTATCAAAATGGCTTTTTGTGAGAAATCGTGCTTCACGCGCACGAATAATGCCGTTAACAAATGCGTATCTTGTATCGTCAGTTCCCTTGATCATTTTAATCCGGTGATCGTAAGTATATCTCTTGGTTTATTAAATATCGCGTTATTAACAAATTCGTACGAAAAATCATGGTTTTTTGCACTTTCGAATACCTGAATTGCAGCTGCTACTTCAGCTGTCCTATTGACTCGTGACACAAGTACATCCTTTCCTGAAATAATCAGCAGGCGCATTGCAGATTATATCCAGAAAAATCGGGCTGTCAAGAAACCCCCACACCTTATCTCGCGGTCAATTGCAGTATTATCTTCGCTTTCTTTATTGATTCATTGAAAAATGTAAAGGGGCTATCTTATTGACAATCTCTCCATATATCGTTATAATTATTCCTTATATGTACCGGGGCGTGGCGCAGCGGCTAGCGCGCATGGTTTGGGACCATGAGGCCGTGGGTTCAAATCCCACCGCCCCGAGTTCTAAGAAACAGAACTAAGAAGACATACAATGTAATAATAATCTAATATACTGTCGTTATATACATCCGGTCATTTTAATACGATTTCTTGATATACGAAAGGGTATCTATGTGGCAAGAAGAACTGAAAAAGAATATTTGCACTATTGAACAACTGAAGAAACATATTACACTCACTCCCAAGGAAGAGCGCCAGCTCAAACGAGTTACTGAATATCATCCCATGAGTGTCACACGCTACTTTATGTCATTGATCGATCCTAATGACCCTCAAGACCCTTTGCGGAAAATGATCATACCTTCTGTTGATGAACTCGATCTATCCGGATCCTATGATCCGAGCGGAGAGCTTGATAATACAGTACTCCCGGGTTTGCAGCACAAATACTCTCCAACCGCCCTTATTCTTACGACCAACCGCTGTGCGTCATACTGTCGTTACTGCTTTCGAAAACGTCTTATTGGTCTACCAACCGAGGAGATCATAAAAAAATTCGATGAAGCCGCAAAATATATTGGCGAACATACTGAGATAAATAATGTCCTTTTAAGCGGGGGAGATCCGCTTACCTTAAGAACACAGATGATCGAGGGATTTCTTAGAAAACTCGTGAAAATCCCCCACCTTTCATTTATCCGTTTTGGGAGTAAGACACCGATTTTAGCACCTGATCGTATTATTGAAGATGATGACCTGCTCTCATTACTCCAGCACTATTCTCGTCCAAAACATAAAATATATATAAACACTCAATTCAATCATCCCCGTGAGCTCACTGATAAGTCCATGCGTGCTATCAATAAACTTATTCGCCGCAGTATCATTGTAAATAACCAAACCGTGCTCTTAAAGGGTGTTAACGACGATCCAGATGTAATGGCAAAGTTAATGAATCAACTCACGGGAATTGGCGTAATTCCTTACTATATCTTTCAATGTCGACCGGTCAAACGTGTTAAACGTAGTTTTCAGGTACCTATAACACGTGGGCTGGAAATAATCAGGGAGACTAAACGAAAATGCAATGGGTGCAGCAAACGTTTTCATTATGTTATGTCACATCGAACCGGCAAAGTGGAAATCATCGGAGTCAACGGAAATGAAATATATTTCAAATATCATGAAGCACGTGATTCACGTAATAATAGCCGTTTCTTCAAGCGTCGCGTGAATGAAACCGCAGGTTGGCTGGACGAATTCCCTGCTGTATAAAAACACTCTCAATACAAACACACCCCAGAAAATAACGGGGTGTGTTTGCAGTATATAGTCTGTATTAAGTCTTACTTCAATGTTTGGGCAACTAGTTGAGCGACCTCTGCCGGTGTTTCACCCACCTTAATACCGCACTCGTTAAATACCTTTATCTTCTCGGCAGCAGTGCCGGAAGTACCGGATATTATCGCGCCAGCATGCCCCATACGCTTGTCTGCCGGAGCAGTTTTACCAGCGATAAACCCGAAAACCGGTTTTGTCATGTTCTTTTTTACCCATTGTGCTGCGTCCTGTTCGTCACGCCCACCGATCTCTCCGACAACAACCACTGCTTCAGTATCATTATCCTTGTTGAACAGTTCAAGACAGTCGATGAATTTTGTTCCGATTACCGGATCACCGCCAATACCAATACAGGTCGTTTGACCAAGACCGGTTCTTGTGATGTGATCAACGATTTCGTAAGTTAATGTCCCGCTTCTTGAGATCACCCCAACCTTGCCGGGTTTAAAAATATGACCGGGCAGGATCCCAACCTTAGCCTGACCTGGTGACACCAGCCCAGGTGAATTCGGACCGATCAAACGGCAGTCCTTATCCTTCAAGTATGCCATGATCTTGACCATATCGATCGTGGGAACACCCTCAGAAATACATACAACGATCTTGATACCAGCGTCGATCGCCTCATATACTGCACTCACCGAGAATTTTGCCGGAACAAAGAGGATCGCAGTATTCGCACCGGTTTTTTCTACCGCCTGTGCAACCGAGTTGAATACGGGCACATTCTCAACCTGCTGACCGCCTTTTCCTGGAGTGACGCCGGCAACGACTTTGGTTCCGTACTTCACCATCTGACCAGTATGAAAACTACCGTCCCGTCCAGTGATCCCCTGCACGACAACTTTTGTAGCATTGTTCACTAAGATGCTCATTTCATCACTCCTTATTTAAGTAAGTCGATCGCTTTTTTCGCGCCCTCATCCATGGTTGTAGCAAAAATGAGACCCGCCTCTTTCAGTATATCCATTCCCTTTTCTTCATTCGTACCCGTGAGTCGCGCAACGATCGGCTGTTTGATATTCAATTCCTTTTTAGCCTGTAGTATACCATTGGCAACATCATCACAACGAGTAATCCCACCGAAGATGTTGAAGAAGATTACTTTTACGCCTGGATCTTTAAGCAAAATACCTAAAGCGTTCTTTACCTTTTCCGGAGAAGATGAACCACCGATATCAAGAAAGTTTGCCGGCTCACCGCCAAAGTGTTTGACCAGATCCATCGTTGCCATGGCAAGTCCTGCGCCGTTAACCACACACCCGATGTTACCGGATAGACTAACGTAAGAAAGATCCTGTTCACGGGCAAGCAGTTCGTTCTCATCCTCGCTTTCACGGTCGCGCAACTCTTCGATATGCGGATGACGATACAATCCGTTGTCATCAAAATTCAACTTCGCATCCAAAGCGATCAACTCACCATCCGTTGTGATGACCAGCGGGTTGATCTCAGCCAGTGATGAATCAAGTTCAATGAATAATTTGTACAATTTCTCCGTTATCGAGGCGCAAGCAAATGTATGCTTGGGGTCACCATACAAGAACAAGCCGACTTCACGTGCTTTGTGTGGTAATAAGCCAACAAGTGGATCAGCATATACCTTGTAGATCGCACCGGGATTCTTTTTTGCTACTTCCTCGATCTCAACACCACCCTCTTTGCACGCCATTACCACTGTTTTTTGGGCTGTCCGGTCATTGATTATACCAAGGTATGCTTCGCTAGCAATATCTATTGCGCTGGCAACCAACACTTTTTTCACTATCAGACCCTTGATCTCCATACCGAGTATCTTTTCAGCATATTCCTTTACTTCCTGCTCGTTCTTTGCGATCTTGATACCGCCCGCTTTACCGCGCCCACCAACATGAACCTGGGATTTTATCACACACGGAAGACCGACCTCCCTGGATATTGCGATCACTTCATCAACTGTTTTCGCAACTTTTCCTTTAGGGATCGGAATTCCGTATTTCCCAAAGATCTCCTTTGCCTGGTACTCATGAACCTTCACAATAACCTCCTCATAACAAATGCCTGAAAATTAAAAATACCTAACTACCTAAAGGTTATTTATAAAAAATATTTGTGTTTTGGACAAAGTACGCATTAGGATATACAAAATTACGGCTTAGTCAATACCCCTGCCCCTATATAGACATCGGAGTCTGCCCTGTGCTGATGCAGGACAGCCTAAGGTTTGCGTTCTTTGTAGCGTCTAGCCAGGTAGCGTTAAGCGTGTCTTTCGCTCTTCGCATTACGCCTTGCTCATTACGCGTCCTTCAGATCATCGGTCCATTCCGGGACGATGCGGCGGACGATCGTATCCATGGTCTGCCTGAAACCCTCATCCAGATCGAGTTCCTCGAGTTCCCGCAATGCCTCCTGGTACTCACGCGGTGTGATGCGGCGGTTTATTCTGGGATATTTTTGTGCATTATACGTTGGATAGTATTGCGCCATGACATTAACTACAGTTCGTGGTGATAGTTCCTTACGAATGTATTCAAAACACCTTTTACTCCCGGCAATATTGTCGGGCAGAACCAGATGTCGTATCAACAGACCTTTTTTGGCTATGCCGTTTTCAACTCTAAGATCGCCTACCTGACAGTGCATCTCCTTTAACGCGTTGGTAACTACTCTCCAGTAGTTCTCTACATTGGAGTATTCCTCCGCATATGCATCGTGTGCGTATTTTATATCGGGCATGTATATGTCTATAATACCATCAAGAAGCCTGAGTGTTTCCACGGATTCATAGCCACCGCAATTATATATGATCGGCACTTTTAGCCCCTGTTCCTGTGCCTGATCAAGGGCTTTTATGATCTGTGGTACCCAGGGCGTGGGAGTGACAAAATTGATATTGTGACAACCCAGTTCCTGCAAGCGCAGCATCATCTGAGTACATTCCTCGACCGTGGTCTTTTGCCCCATTCCCAACTGGCTAATTTGATAGTTCTGACAAAACACACAGTGCAGGTTACAACGGGTAAAAAAGATAGTACCAGATCCATGTTGCCCGACCAGCGGCGGTTCCTCACCAAAATGCTGATGAAAGGATGATACTACAAGTTCAAGTCCCGTATTACAGCTTCCCGTTTCACCATTGAGTCTATCCACTCCGCATTCCCTTGGACATACCCGGCAAGGAGATAACAATGAATACAGCTTGTCTATGATATCTTTACTTATCCTTTTGTTTCCCACTGCCCTCTCTTCGCCTTCTTATCTCTTTCTCAATCCATATTTGAAGTATGCTGCGCATGATCCCTCAGACGACACCATACAAGGACCGATCGGGGATGAAGGAACGCATGTTTTTCCGAATAGACGGCACTCAGGTGGAATAATAAGGCCGAGCAATACTTCTCCACACCTGCATCCTTTCGGCATTACACTTCTCGGTATCTTGATCTTGAAACGATCAAAGGCATCATGATCTTTGAACTCTTGGTTAAACGCCAGGCCCGATCCAGGGATAGTACCTATACCCCGCCATTCAGCATCACACACATCAAAAACCCTGTCTATTATCGCGCGCGCGTTCTCGTTTCCATCAGGATTCACAACCCGACGATATTCGATCGCGATATATGCTTTTTTATCCGCGATCTGCTGGCCAAGATTCAATATGCCGTGCAGAATATCGATCGGTTCAAAGCCTGTTATGCATCCGGGAATATTGTGATCGCGTGCCAGGAATTCGTAAGGTCGAGACCCGATGATCGCGGACACATGACCGGGGAGTATCAATCCATGTATATTTATCTTTGGAGATCCAGCAATATATTGGAGTGCAGGAGGGATCAATCTGAACGAAGGCAGTACAGTAAAATTACCTGTTCTCTTTTCGCGCGCGGAAAGTACGGTTGCCGCGATCGTTGGTGATGTTGTTTCAAATCCTACTCCAATGAATACAACCTGCTTTTTCGTATTATCCTGGGCAACTTTTAATGCATCAAGGGGTGAGTATACGATAGTTGGTGAGTACTGTTCAAGGGTGCCAGCTGTCCCAGGGATCCGCACCATATCACCGAATGTGGTTACCAGTACATCCTTTTCCTGGGCAAGAGCAATAGCATAATCGACCGTTTCCTGTGGTGTCACGCATACTGGACATCCTGGTCCTGACAATAGGTGGAATGTCTCAGGAAGGAGATCACGCATTCCGGACCGCCCGATCGCCATTGTATGAGTACCGCATACTTCCATAAGATTAATATGGCCAATATCTAATTGCGCAAGTTTTGCTAGGATTTTTTCTGCGATACTAGGCATCAATTTTGTTGAATATTACATGTCCTCTCTTTTTAACTTAGAGGAATACATCATCACGGTATTTCTGCCTGCCCGTTTGGCCGCATATAAGGCCTGATCAGCAAACCGGATCAATTCTGTTGCATTGAGCGCATCATCAGGGTAGGTTGATATGCCCGCAGAAAACGTGACACTCGCCTTTTGCTTCGTACTGGCAAAATCATATTTTTGAAGGGCCTGTAACAGATGACCCATAATGCGTAATGCGTCTTTTTTGTGGAGATCCGGGAACATAACAATGAACTCATCACCACCATAGCGCGCGACAATCTCTTCGGTATCGAAATGATTGACGAAGATTTGAGCAAGACGAACCAGAAGCAAATCCCCTGCTTGATGCCCGTAGGTATCATTGTATATTTTGAAATTATCCAGATCTATAATTGCTACAGATAAAGCTTTCTGTTGTCCTCGCGCCTGCTGCAATTCCACATCCAAACGTTCCCTGAAATAGCCGATATTATAAAGCTGGGTCAAAGGGTCCGCATGAACAGTACGTGTATTGTTCAATGTTATCCCCGCGATCGCGGATATCACGCCAAGCATATTACGCTCCCGTTCCTCAAGATCTTGCTGCCGTACGATTGCTATAACACCAAATCGTCGATCCTGAAAAAAGATCGGATAGCATATATCTGGATTGAAAACTGCATATGGTTCAGTAACACCGATCACGACATCCCTTTTCGTAATCGGATGTTTTTCGAGAAAGGCAAAGCCAACTTTCCCCCGTCTATGTTCACTGCCGACTTCATAGACCAGTTTAGCTTTTAAATCGTCCCGTATTCCGTGCTGGTCTACGATACGCAACCGCTCATTTCGCTCATCAGACAGGAAAACTGCAACCTGATCTGCATCCAGATAATTCATGAGTAATCCTGTGATCTCTTTACCTACATCGGCTGCATGGAGACGGGAAGTTAATCGTATCATCGATGCAAAAAAAAGATTATCCATTGAGTCAATGTACTTGAGTTCCTTCTGCAGTCGGTTGTTTTCAGCTAATTGCTGCTGGAGACGCTCCTGGAGCATCTCCCGATTCGTAAGCCCTCCTTTTTTCTTGCGGCCCACCATGGTGGTGATCATCACAATAAGTCCTATCAGGATCGCAATACCAATGATAACCTGAATAAAAAAACCTATATCAATATTTACACCGTTCACACTATATTCTATCGGGGATGGTCATAAAAGTCAATATTCTTGACACGAATTCCGGTCGCAGTATAATGGAACATGCTGAAAGAATTCAATGTATTTATATCCTTTGATATCGAAGGTATTAGTGGTGTGTCATCGTGGAGTGAGGTAGCAAAAAACGCATCATCACTCAAGGTTTTTCGCAAGATCGCGACCGAGGAGATAAATGCTGCGATCCGCGGTATAAAAACCAGTAGCAAGAAAATTGGCGAGATCGTCATATGTGATAGTCACGCTCAGGGAGAGAATTTGGTTATAACTGATCTGGAGCCGGATGTCACGGTTATCAAGGGTTCTCCCCGCCGTTACTATATGGTCGAAGGGATAAATAAGCGCTTCAATATTCTCTTCTGCATTGGTTACCATGCAATGGCTGGATCAAAAGCCGGTGGTATGGATCATACATATTCGTCGTCAGTTATTTATAATCTTATGATCAATGGTCGATATGTCGGCGAAACCGAGATCAATGCCGCGGTGGCTGGATATTACGGAGTTCCTCTGGGATTGGTCTCCGGTGATGATATTTTGGCAAAAGAAGTGAAAAAGTTCTTTGGGACGAAGGTAGAAATGGTTATCTCCAAATACGGCATTTCCCGGTTTTCCGCAAAATGCCGCTTACCAGCCGATGTTCATGGGGAAATTGAAAGAAAAGCGAAAAAGGCGGTAATGAACTGTTCTCGTCTAAAGCCATTCCGGTTTAAAACACCAATAAAAGCGGAATTCGAACTCATGAATTCGGTTATGGGCGATATGATCGAACCGGTTCCCGGGGTGAAAAGGGTATCAGCCCGTACCTGCATATATACGGCAAAGAATATCCTGGAATTCTACAATATTTTGCGATTGGTCTGTAATTTGGGACGATCGAGCACATAACAACCATCCCGCTGCAGCCTATTTGACCAACTCAAATTCACTGATTGCTGTCCGTTCCTGACCACTGATTAAATCCAGTGCTTTAAGTGTTATAATATAGTGACCTGGAGATAAATCCATGGGGTGGTAGATTGCTCCAAGATATGCGACATCTCCAACATCCACATGATCCTTTATCATGACATCAACCACTTCGCGCCGCATTTTTTCTTTATTGGTGATCTCATATGTGGTTTTCAGTTTATGTAATCCATCTTCAGTTTCAAGGTTATAGATCTCAGCATAAAAATAAAAGGGATGAAAAATGGGAACTACCGGGCTGGTTAAAGGGATGACCCGTCCAACCGGCTTCTCGAATTTCGCATCAGTATGCGCCTTGTCAATAAGGAATGCTGGCACCAGATCACTGATTTCTTTTGCGTCATCCTGGTAATCGATCAAACTCGACCATAGTATCTCTTTACCAATCAAGTTGTTTTCCCCATCGATCACCTCGATCTCAACTCGGTAATCATCTGGATTAAGCCAAAAATTCACCTCGTCAAAAAACGCTCCTGATGCGCTATTGACAGGTCGTAACATATGCTGATCCATCTGGATGATACTATCTTGTGCGTCGTATACATAGATGGTTCGCATAAGCGTGGTTGCAATCGTATCCTCCAGACGAACGGTCATATATACTTCCAGTCTGGTAAGATTCTTCTTTTGTCGAAAACGCCCGGTGGAAACCGAAAAATCAAGCAAGCCAGGTGACCCAACATCAATAACACTATCCACTGAAAGCTCTTCAAAATATGGTATTCTTACAGTATCTCCAAACCACGTTATGCTGATCAATTCAAAAGCACGCGTGAAACGCACGAAATCGAATATCAAACCTTCCCTATTATATGTCCAGATCTCAGCCGGATTGACCTTCTCGCTCGATTCGATCGCGATATTCCTCTGGGGGACGATCTCCTCTCGCCGGGTGGGTGGTCCGTACTTAACATGCACTTGGATACGGTCATCACTGAGCGGGGCGAATTTTCCATAATGCCTGAAAGCAAATTCGCAACGATCCTCGAACTCTGTTCGATCTTTTACTGGTTTGCCTTCCCAGAATATTTCATAGAATTTCGCGCGCTCGGTAGGAGATGCAAAACTGATATATTGCACGGCGGCAGAGGAATCAATACCCTGCAATCCTAGATACAACCGTCTTTCTTTTTCAAGCAGTCGATAATACTTTGCTGAGAAAATATTCGCCACACTGCAACACAGGAACAGGAAAACCATGCATGCAATTGTGATTCTCATACGTTTCACGGTTCCTCCTTACTTTATAATAGTATTGATATCACGAAGTTCTGTCAACAGAAGAAATTGCCACCACATCGGGAGAAAAATCGATCCATTGTATTTGGCTTGACCGATGGATGTTTTCCACTACAATTGATCATGGCAAAGGGTTATCTCTCATTTATTTTGCATTCCCATCTGCCATGGGTACTGAACCATGGACGGTGGCCGCATGGTACTGACTGGCTCAATGAGGCTACTGCGGAATGTTACCTGCCTCTTTTAGAACAACTAGAGATCCTGGTCGACCAGGGGTGCTCGCCCTGTATCACCATCGGTATTACACCTATTCTGCAAGAACAATTATGTGCACAGCATTTCAAAGAAGAGTTTCGTCACTATGTCCTGCAAAGAAAAGACGCAGCAGAAAACGATCTTACAGAATTCACAAAAAACGGTCAGAAAAAATATACTGATGTTGCACGGATGTGGCACCAGCACTTTGACCGAATGCATGAGCTCTTCGTTGGCAGGTATAAAGAAGATATCCTTGGACGTTTCAGAACGCTCCAGGATCGGGGCAATATTGAAATTTTGACTTCTGCAGCTACCCATGGTTATCTGCCCCTTCTTAAACATGACCGTTCGGTAAAAGCGCAGATAGAATTGGGCGTTCGAGTATACAAACACCATTTCGGTCGAAAGCCCAATGGGATGTGGCTGCCCGAATGCGCTTACCGCCCGGCCTATGCCTGGAAACCCCCAACCGGCAAACCTAGAAAGACAATACAGCGACGAGGTATCGACGAATTTCTCAGCGAACAGCATATAGATTATTTTGTTACTGACGCACATCTGCTAACCGGCGGAAAGGCGATCGGTACATATCTCAGCCGCTTCAAGGCCCTTAAACAATTATGGCGTAATTTTCGGCGAACATTTGATATAAAAGAGGATGATACCGTTAAAACACCCCAAGAAGTGTACTTAGTTGCATCAGACCCCAGAAAAAAGCCAATAGCAGTACTGACACGTGATCCAGTGACTGCCTTGCAGGTTTGGAGTGGTGAACTCGGGTATCCAGGTGAATCAATGTATCTTGATTTTCATAAGAAACGTTTTCCCGGAGGTCTTCGTTACTGGCGCGTTACTGATCCAAAGATAGATCTTGCACTCAAGCAAGTTTACCAGCCTGATCGCATAGAACAAAAACTCCAGGAACATGCCAGACATTTCGTGTCGCTTGTGCGCTCGACCGCTTTGCAGTATCATAAAACACATGGCAAGCCAGCTTGTATCTGTGTCCCTTTTGATACCGAATTGTTCGGACACTGGTGGTTCGAGGGGCCGCGCTGGTTATATCACGTGCTTAAACTTGTTCAAGCGGATAATGATATTGCACTTTCCACCGGGAGCGATCTCCTAAAAGCTATTAATCCGGACCAGATCATCGCCCTTCCCGAAGGATCATGGGGAGAAGGTGGCTTTCACTATGTCTGGTTGAACAAGTTGACTACATGGACATGGGAACGCCTTTACGAAATTGAAGACGAATTCTATCAGTTGCTGGATCTTCACAAAGAATCTAAAAACATTGAAGTGATCACCATTCTGCAACAAATGGCGCGAGAACTTCTCTTACTCCAATCATCAGACTGGCAATTCCTTATAACAACATGGAGTGCGCGCGATTATGCTGAATTACGGTTCAGCCGTCATTATGACACCTTTAAACAACTTGTTTCGATCCTTTCACTATACAAAGAAACATCGAAATTCCCTGATAATGCACTGAATATCGTAGAAGAAATATCACAGCAGGATAACTGCTTTCCAAATCTCGACCTTTCAATTTTTGATATATAAGAAATGAGTAATTTGGTACAGGTAATTGAGTTATTGTATATAAATCGTCATTGGCAATTGCGCAAGTAGGAAACTCTTCGCCTTGCCATCAACGTCCTATGCTTTCTTTATCCATCGCTTTACGGTTTTTTTATTCGTATTCGATCAGGGAAAAGACAGGATATTCCTTTAATTTTTCTGCCCCTGGCAGGAATTTTAAATTAATAAGAAACGCACAGCCAATGATTTTGCCACCGAGTTGCTCGATGAGTTTACAGGTCGCATGAACAGTCCCGCCGGTGGCAAGCAAATCATCGAAGACGAGAACCTTATCGCCTGATTGTACTCCATCTTTATGGATTTCAACGGTATTTGTACCATATTCGAGGGTATAATCCATGGCTACTTTTTCACCTGGCAGTTTACCGGGTTTACGCACGGGGATGAAGCCGCAATTCAGGTTATAAGCAAGGGCACCGCCAAAGATATACCCGCGCGCTTCAACCGACACGATTTTATCGATCGATTCATCCTTGTATTTTTCAACCAGGCGATCGATCGTGTGTCTGAACGCCTCAGGTTCTTTGATTAGTGTTGTGATATCTTTAAACAAAATACCTTTTTTAGGAAAATCCGGAACGTCACGTATGTATTTCTTCAAATCCATTTTTCATCCTTTGTCAAATCTGCCTCCTAGTATCGTATATCAAATTCTGTGAAATTAAATTCACTGTCAGTCCATGCAACATCAACCGCACTGACATGAGCGGATGAAGGACCAATTCTTAATTGTTCAATGAATCCATTGATCGCACCCTTATCACCCTCTGCGATGATTTCAACATTACCATTAGAAAGGTTTTTTGCATAACCGCGGATCTTGAATTTCTTTGCATGCTCGACCGCAAAGAAACGGTAACCAACACCCTGAACAAGTCCCTGGACAACAATATTCGCTCTCATGTTCCAATTTTTTTAATCGCGAGATCTACAGCCTCCTGGGCGCTTTTCACCTGAGTTATCGGGGCGTCGATCTTCCACGTATTGATCCCGATCACGGGTTTTCTGTAGATCATACAATACGCGATCTCCGAGAGTGTACCGTAACTCCCGTCGATCGCAATTGCACAATCACAAGTACGGGTAATAATGCTGTTCCGAGCCTCACCCACACCGGTCACAATCGGGATATCCACATAGGCATTAGCCTCATTCTTATCAATCCCGGGGAGTACACCGATGACAAGTCCTTTAGCATCATGCGCGCCCTTCGAAGCAGCAAGCATGACACCACCCATGCCTCCGGTGATCAGTATCGCCCCCCTTTCTATGATAAGTCGTCCTACCTGTTCGGCAATCTTCAGGCTTTCTTTATCTGGTTCCGATCCACCGATCACCGCGATGATAGGCCTTTTGTCATCCATACACTATTTCCTTACGATCGTTAGTTGCGTGAATTGCGTTAGTATCGTTGCTATTCATGAAAATTTCTATAGTTCATAGTATATACTGTCAATTCGGGGCGGTGGGATTTGAACCCACGACCTCATGGTCCCGAACCATGCGCGCTATTCCGCTGCGCCACGCCCCGTCCTGATTTTGTCTAAATTTTACTTCCATCCTTCTTTTCCAATCAACGGCACAAAAGCACATCCAAAGAATTCTTTCCTATAGATACGTCCTTTATGTTTTTGAACCAAATTAAGGACCTGGGAGTGTTCGTCTCCTACCGGAATGACAAGCCGACCGTTATCCGCCAGTTGTGTGATAAGAGCATTTGGTATCTCTGGCGCACCAGCCGTGACTAAAATCGCGTCATAGGGTGCAAACTCATTCCAGCCAAGACTGCCATCCCCGACCATAAGACTCACATTGCGAAATCCCAGTTGATCCAAAATGCTTGCTGCACGCTTACGCAGTTCTGTGATCCGCTCAATAGTATATACCTTGTAGCAGAGCAATGCAAGGACCGCGGTTTGATAGCCTGAACCAGTTCCTATCTCAAGCGTTTTTTCATTACCTTTCAGCTCCAGCAATTCAGTCATGGACGCCACCATATATGGTTGCGAAATCGTTTGATCATGCCCAATAGGAAGCGGATAATCCTTATATGCTTGATGATAATAGGTCTGATCGACGAATACATGACGTGGAACTTGCTTCATGGCATCAATGACCCGTTGATCGTTTACACCCCGGGCTTTAATCTGTTCCTTGACCATACGCTCACGCTCAACCTTCCATTCTGCAACTTCGATCATGTTATGATAGGATAGATAAAATGATCTGAAAGTCAAGATTTGGTAATCGCGTAATTAACTAAACCATACTATAATCCGTTTGTAGAAAGTGCTGTTGGTCCTTTGTGTTTATTGAACCACGATCTCTATCTTTGAATATTTGGGTTCGAGACCAACAATAAAACGTGGTGCTGTTTTTATACCTTCTTCAGGTAATACAACACGTTCAATGATCTCGTTCATGACTGCGGATCCCCTTGATTTTGCCAGAGATTCAGACTGGGAATAGGAAAAAACCACAACCTCCTTTTTGAAGTTATCCTTGATGACATTGGCTACTTCATCAAGATAATCTGCAGCCTCATCGTTGAATCCCGCGGACTCTCCTGAGAAAAGAGCATTGGCCGCGATCGCAATGATCTTGGTTTTCTGTTCGTCGTAGACGATCCCGCTGAATTTGTAAGACCGACCACTGATTCGTGTTGGATTACCCACTGCATCGAAAGCGGTGAATAAGTAATTATAGATCTCGCCCATATTGCACATGACACCCTTTTCAGTACGTCCGTCCCATGAGATACTGGGCGGAGGAAGACCGCGCTCGGCATATTTTCTGACAACATTGCCATTGGTATCTGTTATCAACAATTCCCATGATGCCACCGTCTTTTCGAACCGCGGTACAAAAAGCGCAATACGACTGTACATCAGACGGCTTATGAGCGGTACCCTCAGATACTCACTGTGAAGATATAGGATCGGCGTGTTCAAGGCATCGATCGTTGCATACAGTTTTTCGTCAAAGATATATTTTTCCTGAGAAATAATAGAATCAAGGGGCGCAAAAGGTTTGAGTTTTGGATCAAGAACGATCTTCCGATCATGGATCTTCATTTCTGACTCACCTTTGATCACTTCTTCACCGATATCGTGACCGCTGGTCTGGGATATTAAAAGTATTAATAAAAGCGTATGCATATCTTCACTCCTAGTAAATTTCTAACCGCAGACGAACCTGAACGTAATAACACCCCACTGGTTCTCCTGAACGACATTCGACGGCAGGGGTGCGAATTTCCACGAACGAAGTGCCTTTATTACTGCCTGGTCCAGATCCGGATATCCGGAGCTAACCTCGACGAGCGTCCCCTCTCGTACACCACCAGATGGTTCCACCCAGATACGGATCTTTACTACCCCGGAAATACCCTGGCTTAAACACCATGATGGATACTTAGGCAATATCTTACTCATTATTTGACGATTAGCGATCGGGCCGGCAAGTGAGATCATTGTTTCACCACCAGTCTCCACCTTTAGCTTGGTCTCGACCTGCTTCTCGACTTTCGAACCTATATGAGACGTCTTTGGTGGTGGAGCTGTCTTCTCATTGAGTTTTATCGTCGGAGAAGTACCTTTTTGACCGATCTTACCTCCACTGCTGCTGATACCAACACCCCCCTCACTACCTGCGCCACGGGGCAGATTCTTGGCAAGCGAGATCGGTTTTTCTGCCAGGATCTCTTCGGTTGTCTTCATTGAGCCGTCTGTTGCACTTCCTATTCTGACAACATCGCCTGCATCACCGTCCGATGCCATGTATCGGTCAAGATCGATCGTTGCCTGACTCCGGTCGAGTTTTGCATCGAGATCGATCGCGGGTGTGACGATCTCGCTTCCGTATGATGAACCCTCTGATTCGGTATAGGTTTCCTCTGTACTTTCCCAGATAGAACCCTTTGAAATGACCTTTGCGACTTCTGGACGATATGATTTATCAATGAGTGTGACTTCCCTAATATCAACATAATCAATGCTGGTCGTCCGGCTGGACCCGGACATCAATATGAACAAAATGATATGGACGATGATCGAAACAACGATGCCAAGATCAAGCCTTTTGTCTTTTAACATCAGTCACCCTTTGGTCTTTTAGTCGCCAGTGCGATACGCTTGGCGCCAACACCTTTAATACTGGCAAGTATGTCGAGAACATCATTGTGCATAACATCTTTATCAACACGCACTATAACGAGTTGAAACGGATCCAGTTCAAGTTCAGCCGCGACAACCTGTTTGAGATCCTCAGCTGCGATGGGATCATCATTCACAAGTAATTGACCATCTAGGGTATAGGTGATGGTCATATTTTCTTCAGTTTTTGTTTCCGCCGTATGAGCGCGGGGCACATCAACCTGTGTTTGAGTGTGGGTCATAACGAGCGGTGCAACGACCATCATAACGAGAACGAGGATCAATCCCACGCATGCCATCGGCAGGATATCAATGTTGGCCATTCGTTTCATGTATCACTCCTCAGAAGAAGCTCGTCTGCTTCGAAGCAACGCGAGTTCTCCAGCCCCTTTTTGTTTTGCCAGATCCAGGATCTGCACTACCTGTCCCTCCCTAACATTCGGATCAGCGGAAATAATCACTTTACGCTGTACGCTCCGGGCTAAAAGTTCCGGAAGCAGTTCTTCTAAACGATCGAAAGCGATTATCTCCTCATTGAGCAGTAACGATCCATCGTCAAGGATGTGAATATTGACCTTGATATCACTCACATCGCCCACCGCTGCCTGGGTCACGCCTGGTGCGTTCACGAATATCCCGGATTCAAAGAAAAGCGGTATTGTGACGATGAAGCCGATCACCAACGATAACGCAATATCCACCAGGGAATTGAGTATCAATCCCTGTGGATGACTTTCAAATTGCAGGCGCTTCCGTTTTCTCATGTTAAAAATTCCAGTCACTGACCGGGGGCTGTGTGGGTGGTTGAGGTGCTGGCTTGGTCACCTGTGGCTGTTGGGTCGCACCGGAAGCCTTTTGTCCCGCCTTCTGTTTCAGGTTTTTAAAAAGTACAACGATCCGGTCGCTGACACCATCCAATTCCATTGCCATTTCCGAACTCTTTTTTGTATAATAGTTATAGAAGAATAAGGTGGGGATACCGATGAAAAGTCCAAATGCCGTGGTCAACAAGGCTTCAGCAATTCCCCCTGAGATAACGGCTGGTCCACCAGATCCAGTGATCGCAATATTGTGGAATGACTTTATCAAACCCATCACGGTGCCGAGCAAACCCAACAATGTTGCTGCGTTAGCGAGTGTACCCAGACCGCCCAGGTAACGATCGAATTTCACTTTTTCATCGATAATATAACTCGAGAGTACTTCGAATAAGCTATCCTGATCAAGATACCGGTTATTCAATGCAATACCGAACAGGCCATTCAAACTGTTTTTCTTCTGCCCGGCAACATTGATTGCAGCGTTCACTCCCTGCGTACGTAAGGTCTGGCTGAACTGCATGAACCCTTTACGCACACTAAACCCATTGCGCCTAAAATAAATAAAGCGCTCAATGATAAGCGCCAGCGCAGCGATCGAGCACAGCAGAAGAATGTCCATGACAATACTGTTCTTGAAGATTTGGAGCAATGGCTGACCTAAGATCATTCAACCTCCTTTTTAAAATACCGTTGAAGTGTCCAAATATTCCGTATTATATTATGATCCTATTGCTCACCACCTGATATACTATCAGCGGGAGCTTCTTCTGGTGCAGGTGCGGGTGAATACCCGGGACCTGCCTCTCCTAATAATTGCTCGCACACACCGATATTGTGGCGTGCGCTCGAAGAATGTGATGATGCTGGGAACGAATCCACAACGACCTTGAAATAGGTAAGCGCCTCACCATATTCCTTCTGGTTGTAATAAGCTGTACCCAAATTAAAGTAGACTGTTTCTCGCTGTTTACCCTCTGGGAAATATGCCAGGTAACGCTGATACAGATCAGCTGCTTTGTCCCAGTCCTCGATCGTAGTAGTACATTCAGCAGCGAGAAGCAGTGCATCAGGAGCATACGATGACTGGGGGAAATTAACCACAACCTTGAGGAATTCATCCATCGCCCTGGTATAGTCTTCCTTTTCGAAATAGTCATAGGCTACCTGATATTGACCATCAGCCGCCAGTTCGTCCTGTGGAAATTTCTCCACGAACAATTTCATATCATCGATAGATTCAAGGCCCTTGCGATAGTAACACATTGCCATACTTTTACGCGCACTTGCTGCCTCTTCAGATGTCGGGAACAGGTCAACATATTTCTGGAATTCACGTATTGCATCGTCAAATAGTTGTTCATTGTAGTAGCTCTGTCCGATCGCGAGCTGGCTGGACCGCGCGAATTCATTTAATGGATGATTTTCAACTGTCCACCGAAAGAGTGCGCGAGCTTTTTCATATTCCAGGGCTTTGAAATACGTATCACCGGCCCGGAATCCCGCTTCGGCTGACTTATCAGCAAGCGGGAAATTGCCGATGAGTTTCTCCCATGATTCGATCGCCTGCCCGTAATACTGCAATTTAAAGTAGCACATACCGGCATAAAAAAGTGAAGGAACGGTACAACGCTTATCTTTTGGATAGGTATTATACAACAATTCAAAGGTATCAAGTGCCCCCATATATTCACCTAGATTATACAGCGAGTACCCCACGCCCAGATATATTGCGATGACCAAAGAGGAATCATCAAATATCGTTTGGCTCATGGAACTGAACAGATTATGCGCTTCGTTGTTCCGTTCCTGGTTGTAGACTGCATAGGCTGCACCAAGCCGAGCATAAGGTGTTACTTCAATACCAAAATAATCTTGAGTCACGCGCAGAAAATGTTTTTCCGCATCGGCAAAATTATCCTGGTAGTAGTATGCTTCTCCCAAGAAATACAGGGTACGTCCCCTCCATGGATTTTGTTCGTCGGGGAAATCCTTAACATAGCGACTGCCGAATGTTATTGTATGACCGTATTGTTTAAGATGATTAAGGGAGTACAAATGCATTGCTGCCGCAGGCTCACGGAGTGCGGATGTGGGATGCCGTTGAGGGATCATAGCGAAATTATTTGCAGCATTAAAAAAATCACCTTTTTGGAAGTAGATCATGCCAGTAAGGTATTCACCCACGCTTGAGAGTTCTCCCGATGCGAACATCGTTGCGAGTTGTGACGCAGAAACAAGTGCCTGAAGAGTATCTCCCGCGGTGAGCAAAGCGTTCGTTAATTGCAGGTTAGCGTAGGAAGCAATCTGTGTATTGGGATAGTTTGCTCGTACCCGCTGGAAGGAACTTACCGACCCAGAGCCATCACCAAGATTCATGCGGCAAATTCCGAGAAAATAGCTGCTGTGAGCCGCTAACAGGTTATCAGAGTGACGCGTCAATGGAAGTAGATGTTCTGCTGACTGAGCATATTCCTTTGCATGAATGAGCGCAGCGGCAAGGAAGAAGTGGGCATACTCATTTAGCGGTGATAAGGGGAAATTCATTATAAATTCATTGAAAGTCAGTTTTGCGCCATCGAAATCCTTATTGAAAAAAAGCGCTTCCGCACGGGAGAACTCTGCAAGTATTGCGATCGGTGTGTTCGGAGCCGTATCAATGATCTCCTTGAACACACTTATCGCCTGCAACGGTTGTCCCAAACGCGAAAGGGCTTTCGCAAAATAGAATTTTGCTTCGAGCAAAGGATTGCCTTCAAGTTTTTCCCGTGCTTCTTCATAACTCCCACGGAAATAGTGAAGGACACCAAGGGCAAAACTAGCTCGGTCTTCCTGCTGGTAAGCCGGATCCTTTAACAGAGCCTGCAGGACTTCTTCGGCTTCTTTATAATTATTCTGTAGTATGTCGATCAGTCCGATCGCATAAAGACATTCCGGTTTGAGATAATTGGTTGTCCTATCGCTAAAAGCCCTCTCAAAATGCTTTTTTGCCCCATAAAAATCATGTAAATTGAAATAGCATTCTGCAAGACGAAACCGTATCTCATTCTCGAATTCACTGCCTGAATACTTTCCAAGCATCGCTTTAAAATACTCTGCTGCATCATGAAAACTCTCCTGTAAAAAAAGCTGGTGTCCTATCTCGTAGTCAGTCACTAACTGGTCATAATCTAGCGTAATCAGAAATAACACTAAAAACATTCTGCTACTCCTTTTTCATTTCCAACAGGTACACAAATTCCGCTTATGCGTATTATGCGCTTTTCTTCAGTGTAATCTGCGAATTCGATCATTCCTGCGGCAGGAATTCGATCTCTCCTTCTGGTCCGAGTGTTGCAACCCTTGTTAGGAAATTCTTAAACGCTATCGTCTCACCGTGCTCATCAATAAGAAGGATCTCGTAGTAATACGGTCCATCTGCAACAATGCGCCCGATATCATCCAGCCCGTCCCAGGAAAGCCTTAAAGGCGGCTCTTCCCACCCGGAATATGTCCGCACGACTTCGCCATATTGATTCTTGATGAGCAATTGCCACCGTTCGATCGGTCGCTTGGAGCTAAAATGGACATCCAGCCAGGCAACATTCTCGGCCCGACCAGGACTGGGCGAGAACTCTTTGGGCTGTGCCTCGACCCATGTTCTGAAGCCAAGAAAATTTATGAACAATCCGATCCTGTGTTGATATTCAGCGAGATAGTTCGATGCATAGTGGAAATCGATCGCGTAATCCAAACCCACTGACATTTTGCTCCAGTCATGACGGATACCAAGTCCCGCGCTAACATAGTTACGATCAAGACCTCCGCGCAGGGTAAGGATAGGAAAAACAGGAACGAATTCGACCCCGACATGAGGTTCGATACCTGTAGAATCATGGATAACCTTGACGATGTCAACCGCAATGATCACCCTTCCGCTATACAGCTTAAGGGCACCACCGGATCGGACAGTCAACGGGACAACTTCGGCAACGGTCTCATGGGTGAGTTTTGGCCCAAGCAGGTTCTGACATACGACTCCGAATGTAATGTTACCCCGGGGGAACAAAAAGAGCCCAACATCCCCTCCCATACCCAGGGCACCATACTGTGCGATCTTGCTCGTCAGTAACTTGACGTTCAATCCCACACCAAAAGGTTTCACCGGTTGATAGGCATACGAGACAAGGAAACAGTTTTGGGTAAAATTGAATTCTCCCAACGGATTGCCGTTCTGATTGAACGAATCCACGTTACGGGCTCCAAGATAAATGATACTGAGCCCAACCGATCCGTAATTTTTGGTCGGAAAGGCATAGCCAAGATATCCGGCTTCCGCTCCCAATAATTGCAGATAGGATGATTTAACGTTGTGAGACATCAATTGAACCAATCCAGCTGGATTGTAGTATAGCGCTTCTTGATCATCAGCAAGGCCCGTGAAGGTCCTGCCCATGGCAATAGTACGCGGGGTCATGCCAAAATTTAAAAGTGCTCCAGGCACGCCACCATCCTGAGCCATTAAAACAACGGGCGGTAAACAGATGACTGTTAGCAGAATAACTATGATCCATCGCCCCACGCCACATGCTTTACGCCCTACGCTATCTACCATATCACACCTACCTTCATCTTTTTATTAAAAATGGTTGCTGTATGGGTCCAGGCCTTTACGATCGTATAGTATATTCCACTCGCAACCCGAACATTTCGGTCATTGCGCCCATTCCACAGGAATCGATTCATGCCGGCCTGGGCGTTCTCGGTACCGGCATTCCAATCGCGTTTTACCACAAGATTCCCGAATGGATCATAGATCTCAAATGTAACATTGGCTGCACCCTCCAGATAATAAGCAAAGACCATCGTATTGCTTTCAATCCCCATGGGATTCGGATAAACAAGGAAACTATCGGTTACCACCGATGTATCTATGACCGCCAGGATGTTCAGATAATTATTGTAGGTACTAAAGCCACTATTAAGATCCTCGGCCCACAAGATCACACGACCGGTTTCAGAGAAACTGATTTGAAAAGTTGTCTCTCCGTCAACAAGACTCTGGGCAGGAGGATCTGAAAAAAGGAAGTCAGAATACAATTTAAGCTGACCCCCGTTCTCCTGTGTTCGGTTCCAGCATGTATCCGTGGCATAGACAAGGACCGGGAACAGACTATCAACATAATAATCATTGGCCACTCCTGATTTACCCGGACTGGTTGCCGAGTTGTCACCCGGCACATGAGTCTCTCCCTCGAACAGGATCAATAACCGTCCATAGGAACCCGGACTGACGGCGATCCATGACGACGTGTCAGACCTCACTGAGGCATTTGTTATATCGCTGAAAAACAATCGTTGCTGTGGTGATGCAGTACGGAATGCATAGGATAAATTCGTCACGCCGTTTTGCACCAATACCTGTGACATTACCGCGTAGGTATCAGTGGACTGATAACGGACAGTATGATCCACTGTATCGACCGTATTGAACCAGTTATCAGTGATCCTGATTTCAAGAGAGAAGGGCACCCCGACCGTCTGGCTCTGTACACTCCCACTCCTTCCATTTGATGTCCCGGGAGCATAGATTTGTCCTGGAAGTATCGACAGTAGCCGGTTAGGACTATTTGCCAGAACCTGGATCTGATTGGATGCACCGGTATGACCGCCGCCGTCGTCACAGATGAGCGAAAGAGTATCAGCGGCAAGAAAGACTGGCACATTCCCCGACCAAACACCGCTGCTGAAAAGTACAAGTGTATCGCAATATTGCGGATTTACTGGATTGTCCCATGAAGAATATACCCGAGCATAACCACTATAGGGGTAAAGGGAACCGCCGCTATCATATGCAGATATCGTTATTGAGAATGGTGAACCTGCGGTTTGCGGGGAAGAGATGACATCAAAACCAAAGTGGTGGAGTTGTGTGCAGAGAACTAAAGCAATCAAATTTAGCAAAATTCCTCCTTTCTATGAATTAAACATATGTATATTGAAAGTTCCTGTCTTTTTCACCCACAATGATATTTTTCATTCGAATTATAATCATTTTTATATTTGCTGTCAATATCGTTTTGGATTTCAATAACGTTTGTAGGTTCCACTATATACATCAGCAATTATCATGCCGGCTTGAGAGTAAAAATACACTAGAAGACAGGGACTTTTTTTTGTGTTTATCCTGTCCTATTACACAATTGTATAACATCGTGCTAAAATGGATAATAACATCATGCTAAACGTTTGCTTTAATGACCTATCTAAACAATATAAAATGTATATATTGTTGACATATCTTAGCCTTTCAAGTATAATGCAGCTTAGGAGGTTCAATGGACTATAAAAAATTAGAAAAAATTCTCCTTTATATCCTGTTAATTATCGTCGGAGTGGTTTACCTCTATACTGTATCGCCAACACTATCATTCTGGGATTGCGGTGAATTCATCGCATCCGCCTACACCCTTGCGGTGCCGCATCCGCCCGGAACACCCTTTTACATTATCATGGGACGTGCCTGGTTGATAATCGTCGGGATCGTCGCCTCGATCCTGCCTATCTCAAAAGAAGTGGCCTGGCACATGAATTTGCTCGGTCTCGGATTTTCTCTCGCAGGTTTGGCTCTTTTATATAAAATGCTCTTGAAAATGTTTCGAATGTTTCAGTCCAATTCCAGCGAATTGAATCGGATCGTTATTGCTTTTGCGACCTGTTTTGCGATCGCCTTCTTCTACACCTACTGGCAGAATGCAATTGAAACTGAGGTGTATGCTGCTGCAACTTTCGTCTTCCTGCTGATAAATTATCTGGCCCTTCAATGGTATGAATCCGTCAAACAAGGAGAACCGAAGAATAAACTTTTACTGCTCGCCTTCTATCTCATATTCCTCTCCACCGGGATCCACCTCACGCCGTTTTTGATCTTTATCCCCTTTTATATCTTCGTCTTTATTGTAGAACGTAAATATACGAAAGATATACTCTTTATCCTCCTCGGTATATTCCAGATGGTATTTTTCGCGCTTATCTTCCTCCTCGCAGGACCTGGACGGCAAACTACAACGATTGTCGTTCTTGGTCTCATTCTGCTCTCGGCGATCGTACTTGCCCTTAATAATCCGAAGAAATATCGGAACTCAAAATTCTTCTGGGTAACTATCTTTTTGATCATTGCTGGTGTGTCCACTGAATTATATCTGCCGCTGCGCGCAGCAAAACTGACCGAATTATACAAAGATCCCGGAGCAAATGAACAATACCTTGCAGGAAGAAATATCGCACCAAGGATCAATGAATGTGATCCCGGGGAGAGTTTTGACTCGTTCAACAAAGTGCTGCACCGTGATCAATACGGTCCAGCACAGATAATACCCCGAAAAACACAGACACAAACGGGCTATGGTTTAATCGCCGGCTATATCTGGCAATTGGATCTTCTCAGGAATTACCTGTTCTGGCAGCCGGCACATGCAGGAGTAAATGGTTTCTTCCGAGCGATCATTCTTGCTCTTTTTACGATATTCACGGTCTGGGGTATGTATTCACTCTATAAACGGGAGAAAAAGGTCTTTCTTCTATTGATCATGATTCTGTTCATGCTGACGTTTTCTATTACCGGATATCTGAACTTACGGTTCTCCCCCAGCGACAGCAATCCTAAACATCAACCCCGTGAAGTCCGTGAGCGGGATTATTTTTTCCACACCACTGATGTTTATTTTGGTATCTTCATGGGTATCGGTCTTCTGGCCTTCTCTGAATTCATTCGTGAAGAAGCCAAGAATAAGCGCTTATATAACATTGTTGGATTAAGTGCTATTGTCGTCTACTCGGTGGTTCCACTCTTGTCCAACATCCAAGTAAACAATCGTTATGGCATGTTCATCCCACGGGATTATGGATATAACATGCTCAATTCGTGTGCACGGGGTGCAGTCGTATTCACGAACGGAGACAATGATACCTTCCCGCTCTGGTTCGCACAGGAGGTGCTGAAGGTACGCCGTGACGTTATCGTGGCAAATCTTTCGCTGATCAACACGAATTGGTATATCAAACAACTGAAATATTGGGGTGTCCCGATATCATTCAGCGATTATGTGATCGATCGCCTAGAACCACGTATGACAAGCGATCGCCGCATCATTTATGTAAAAGACATCCTGATCCGTAATATTCTTGCCACGAATGCCGGCATCGAAATTGAGAACCAGGATTACTTTATTCCCCAGGAGGAATTCGCCGGCAAGTACCTTAAGGGATATAGTGGTAAGCTGCCAATATATTTCGCATCGACCGTATCGCGCGAAAATTTCGAGGGTTTTCAACCACACTGTCGGCTCGAAGGTCTGGTCTACCGTGTGATGCCGGATAGTATCGATCCCCTTCTTAATGTTGATATTAACAAGACTAAAGAACTATTCTATGAAACATACCGTTACACCGGTATTTTCGCACCAGAGAAACAGGGTGCTGTGAAGGAGATCCTGGTGGATTTCGATAAGAGGAAAAAGGAGGGTGAATTTTACGATAAACCAATTCAGATCGATGAGAACACGATGAGACTATATACCAATTACGCAGCCGGTCTGCACAGTCTCGGTTATATTCACCAGCAACACGGAGATATCAAAGGAACACTGAACGCATGGCGTTTTGCCCGATTATTCGATGCACAGCCGACTCATTTCTTTGACTATAATCTTGGACTGCTCTATGCACAATTGGGACTGATCGACAGCGCTGAACACTATTTTTCGAATATCGAGGTACTTGATGCGAATGTCATGATGCGTATAGGTTCTGTGTATGGTGCAATAGGCGAGTATGGCAGAGCAGCCGAATACTTCCGCAAGGCGATCACATTCAAACCCCAGATCCCCGACGCTTACTTTGGTCTTTATACGATTTACCTTGAACAAAATGACACTGCCAGTGCAATACAGGTGCTCAATGACTGGCTCAGTATCAACCCGCGCGATACAAGCGCGCTGAACATGCTGAGGCGATTACAAGAGCAATGAAGGCTGTCCTGCTCTACTCAGGCGGTCTTGATTCCAGTCTGGTCCTGCGCATCTTACAGGAATGGGATGCAACGATTTTGCCGGTCTATATCTATAATCAGTTCCTTTCCTGTAAAAACCCCCCGGATATACCTGATCTCCACATAATTGATGTAAGTAAGGATTTTATCGATATTGTGCGCAGTCCTGAACACGGTTACGGTAAGAATCTGAATCCATGTATCGATTGTCGCATTCTCATGTTTAAGAAAGCCAAAGCATATCTGAAAAAAAAGAAAGCGGCTTTCATCGCGACCGGAGAAGTGCTCGATCAGCGTCCAATGTCCCAACACCTTGATCAGCTCATGCTTATCGATAAAAAATCCGATTGTGAGGGGCTGGTGGTCCGGCCACTCAGCGGTGCGTTATTACCACCAACAAAAGCAGAAACTGATGGTTTGATCGATCGCAATCTCATGTTAGCGATCAAAGGACGATCCCGAAAGATCGCTCTCAGTATGGCGGAAAAAATGAATATCACTGAGTTCTCATCACCAAGCGGTGGATGCTTACTCACTGATCCTGGGTTCTGTCGGCGTCTCGCTGATTTAATGCGGCATCAAGATACTATTGATGTACGCGATATCGAACTCCTGAAGGTCGGGCGCCACTTCCGCCTCGGATCCGAAGTAAAGCTGATCGTTGGTCGCAATGAAGAAGAGAATAACGTGGTCGAAAAGATGCTCCAGGCAACAAATTATTTCCTGTACGTACCTGATACTGGTAGCCCTAATGCGCTCTTGATCGGCAACAAAGAGTTTCTCAAACACGCGGCCAGGATAACGGCCCGCTATAGTGATAAAAAGGATAACAGGGTCGTTGAAGTCTATTATCGATCAAAAAAGGCCGTAAAGACCCTGAAGGTCGAACCCATGACCAACGAAGAATTGGCAAAGTGGAGGATCTGACATGGAAAAACTATGGGCACCCTGGCGGATCGAATATATAAGGAGCACTGCGAAGGGTTGTTTTTTCTGCTCCGCTCTCAAGGCAAAAGATCCAGCAAAGGTGCTGGTTCTCGAACAGAACGATACGGCTTTTACGATCATGAATCGCTTCCCCTATAATAGTGGCCATCTCATGATAGCGCCGATCCGCCATACAGGGAATTATGAACATCTTCATGATCAAGAAGTAGTTGATATACACCGACTACTAACCCGTGCGATCAAGGCGATGAAGAAAATATTCAATCCACAGGGACATAATATCGGCATGAACCTTGGAGAGGTGGCTGGCGCCGGAGTGGTCGGTCATGTTCATGTTCATATCGTACCGCGCTGGCAAGGGGATACTAACTATATGCCGGTTCTGGCTGACACCAAGGTTGTCATCGACTCACTTGATAATACGTATAAACTATTTAAACAGGCACTGGTTAAGATCGATACCCTTAAATGAAACAGATTCTTTTTTTCAGACTAAGCTTTGATTTTAGAATTTAGTGCTTCGGATTCAATGTTTAAAGTATGTGTGGAATAATAGGCTATACAGGCAGCGACCAGGCGATCGATAAGATCTATCCTGCACTCATGACATTACAGCACCGGGGACAGGATGCCGCCGGAGCCGTAACCTATGAAAATGGGTTCCACCTCAAAAAAGGGAACGGTCTTGTTACATCGGTGTTCAATCCAAAAAATCTTGAACGCCTTAAGGGAAAAACAGGCATCGGCCACGTACGTTATCCTACCGTGGGTATTGGTCAAAAAGAAGATGCACAGCCCTTTATCATCACAACACCTTATGGCATAGCATTGGCTCATAACGGAAATCTGGTTAATTACTTCGATCTTAAAAAACGTCTTATGAATGATTCATTGCGCTATTTCAACTCAAATTGCGATGCCGAAGTGATCCTCAACCTCTTATCAATAGAACTCTTAGAGTTCCGAATGAAACAGATTAAACCGAAAATGCTGTTTACCGCGCTGGCACGCGTTATCGAGCAGTTAGTCGGAAGTTTTGCGGTTGTTGCCGTTATCGCTGATCGCGGACTCATCGCATTCCGCGATCCGTTAGGCATCAAACCCCTTATTGTAGGAAAGAATAAAAACGGTTATTGCATCGCTTCGGAAAGCGTTGCCCTTGACCTGCTCGGTTATCATGACATGACCGATGTTGCTCCAGGTCAGGGCATATTTATTGATACTCAACAGCGCTATCACAGTACCCAGATCGTGACTGTACCGCCAATAGAACATGCCCCGTGTATTTTTGAATATGTATATTTCGCTCGTCCGGATTCTGTTATCGACAATATCGGTGTCTATGAAACACGCCTTCGCCTCGGTCAAGAACTGGGTTTACAGATCGCCCAGACGGATTTACAGCCCGACGTCGTCATACCCGTACCGGATACTGCACGGGCATCCGCCCAAATGGTCGCGGAAATTCTGAATGTGAAATACCGCGAGGGGTTGATAAAGAACCGCTATATTCACCGGACATTTATCATGCCGACCCAGGAAGAGCGGATCGAAGCGGTCCGTTTGAAGCTCAACACGATACGGACTGAGATCAAGAATAAGAATATCCTCCTCGTCGATGATTCCATTGTCCGTGGCAACACGTCACGTGAGATCATCACGCTTCTCAGGCAGAGTGGCGCAAAAAAAGTTTATTTTGCCTCGTATTCACCCCCATTGAAATTTCCCTGTGTATATGGGATCGATATGCAAACCCGCGGGGAATTCATTGCCCGTGACCGTTCGCTTGCACAGATCCGCACGTGCATCGGTGCAGATAGACTTTATTACCAGACCATCGAAGGATTGAAAAAAGGCGTGGGACCGATTGGGCGTAATTATTGTACCGCTTGTTTCAGTGGGAAATACCCAACCAAGATCCCGGCCTTATTCATGGAGCGTATTGAAGCGGACCGCATGATGGACCGTAGCCTGCAATAATAGCGGGTTTATCCAAGTTTCTTGATGTTTTCATTATATACTTTACAATGGGAACATACCGTCGTCATGGAAAAAGGTGTGGTGTACAATTCCACCTTGCAGTACAATAGATCAGAATATCGCGTAAAGTACGACCGTCGTTATTACTCCTAATAGGAACGTGCCGCCGAGACAGCCAGATACTTTTAACTTGGCTTTTCGCGGCGCGTTCTGCACATCTTTATACGAAAGCTCGACCCTGGTGATCGTATCCGGTGCGATCCGGACCTTTACCACCCCTTCGCTATAACGTGCGAGTTGCCATAGAGCACTGATACTACCTTTTTTTAAACGCCATGAGGCTTCCTCGATACTGTCTTGAGGGAAAAAACCAACATGGTATTCATCCGGAGACAGCGCATATCGACTGAGCGGAGTGACACCGACCGAATCATTATCAACGTACACAGGTAAGCTGTCTAAGTCAGCAGTGACTTCAAGAAATCCTGGTGTTTGGATGATGATATAAAATAGTAAAAACATGATTTGCCGCCCTTTCTATGGAAAAATGCCCCGATCTTTGTATACTTTTTCAAGGCGTCGTAAAGCAACAATGTAAGCCCCTGTTCGCCAATCCGTTTTAAATTCCTGTACTACCTCGCATACACGCTGGTACCCGCCAATGATCTTTTTATGGAGCTTTGCATCCACTTCCTGAAGATCCCAGAACTCACTGCGTTTGTTTTGAAGCCATTCAAAATAGCTCACTACAACACCTCCAGCATTACACAAAATATCCGGAAGTATCTGAATACCTTTTTCCTGTAGAATTCGGTCGCCATCCGGATCGGTCGGTCCATTTGCTCCCTCAGCAACAAGCTTTACCTTCAGGGCAGGTGCAGTCGTCGCGGTGATCTGATTCTCTAATGCCGCCGGGATGAAAATATCCGCTTCAGTTGCCATTAATGCATTGTGATCTATCACCTGAGATCCAGGGAATCCCTTAACGCCGCCTTTATTCTTCACGTATCCAGTAAGTGCATCCGGATCCATGCCTTCCTTGGCAAAAACCGCTCCGGTCACATCTTCAGCTGCGATCAGTTTTGCTCCATATGGTTTGAGCAGACGGGATGCCCATGAGCCTACATTACCGAATCCCTGGACAGTATAGGTCGCACCATTCAGATCGAATTTTTTCTCTTCTGCCCAGTGCACGATCGTATATACAACACCCTGGCCCGTTGCTTTGTCACGCCCGATACTCCCGCCGGCCTCGACTGGCTTCCCAGTAACGACATGTGTACAGGCCTGTCGCTCATGCGCCGGCATGGTTGACACATATGTATCAAGCATCCAGGCCATGATCTGGGCGTTGGTATTGACATCGGGCGCAGGAATATCGTACTCCGGACCGATGTTACACCCAAGCGAGAACGTAAATCGTCTCGTTATACGTTCCAATTCGCTTCTTGAATGTTTCCGTGGGTCGAACTGAATGCCGCCCTTTGCTCCACCAAAAGGAATATCCACAATAGCACTTTTCCAGGTCATCCATGTTGCAAGCGCACGCACTTCGTTGATGTCCACTGCTGGATGGAAGCGCAATCCCCCCTTAAATGGACCCAGTACATTATTGTGCTGGACCCGGTATCCGGTGAATATTTCGATCCTCCCACTATCCATTTTAACCGGGAAATTAACAATGATCTCATTCATTGTTTTCCCGAGGATTTTACGGATCTCCGGATCCAGTTGCATTACATCAGACGCTTGACTGAACTGACGACAAACATTCTCATAGACATTCTCTTGTTTCTCATTTACCATATGAACCTCCTCTAAAAAGATCGTAACGGTTCATGGTGCATTTATCAGATCCATGACAACACCGGTCAAACTCTGCGCATCAATACCTGCTTTTTTATATAATACGCTCGCGGGGGCTGAATCCCCATATTGTTTGATCCCCATCTTTTTAAATTTTATTGCAAGCCTATTCTCGGCGATTATGTCCGCAACAATACTGCCTAAACCGGACTGAATTGCATGATCCTCATAGGTGATTATACATCCGGTTTCAGCTGCCTCCATAATGATCTCTTTGTCAAGATGCAGTGGTGAACAAACGTTGTATATACGTATGGTTTTGCCCCGGGCTTTTAGTAAATTCCATGCTCTAACCGCCTCATGAACCATTGAACCATAGGTGAACACCACACCATCCATGCCGTCTCTGATCAGATCGATCGTACCATAGGTATAGCGATACTCCTGGTTGAAGAGAATCGTACCGTCCTCCTGCATGATCACCGGTAACTTACCCCTGGTCAGGCCAAGTACATAATTCCCTGGTTTTTTTAATATGTACCTTGTAATGTGGTCGGTTTGATTTGGATCTGCCGGGATGATGAACTTGAAATCGAACAAGTTCTGTAACAATCCGATATAGTCGATACACTGGTGAGTTTTCCCATCCGGGCCAACATTATAACCCAGATGAGTCGCAATGATCTTTACATGTGTCCCGTTGATGTCATTCAAGCGTAACTGATTGTACACTTCATCAAGGGCAAACACACCAAAATCAGCCCATACCGATACGACGCCGTTGATCGAAAGAGCACCTGCAACGGTTGCAGTATTATGTTCGCTTACACCACATTCAAAGAAACTCGCGGGACTTTGTTGGGCAAACTCCTGAACTTTGACTGAACCAGCAAGATCACAGTCAAACACCGCAAATGCTCCTGATGGATTTATTGAAGCGATCTCTGCCAGAGCATGTCCAAAAGCAGCACGGGGGTGCTGTAAATCGTTGTACAGCCGTGGTTCTCCTGTTTTTATTATCGGGTAAGAAATTTGAGTACGATTGAACGGTTTCACCCTTCGAGTTTTACGCATCTGGAGAAGACGGTCGATATCGTCTTCAATGCCCAATTCTGCAAATGCCTTTGTACATTCTTCGCGGGTCAGGGCCTTGCCATGGTAATCCTCTTTATTTTCCATGAAGGACACTCCATGCCCCATTGTAGTCTGAGCAATGATCACGTAGGGATGTTCATGATCACTCACCGCGGTTTTGATTGCATCAATAAGCATACGAAAATCATGACCGCATACTTCAAGGGTTTTCCACCCATCGGCCTCATAGTTTTCCTTGATATTTACTGGCATGATCTGTTCGGTCCGTCCACTGATCTGATAATGATTTCGGTCAATGACGACAGTTAATTCATGTACACCGTACTTGTGAATTAAACGACGCGCTTCGGTCACTTGTCCTTTTGCCTGCTCTGCATCACCCATGATAACAAAGGTATGAAAATTGTCCCCGCGTAGTATGGATGCAAGAGCAAACCCACAACCAGCTGATAAACCCTGTCCCAGGTTACCGGTCGACCACTCAACGCCCGGAATTTGTCGTTCAATATGTCCTTCAAATGGACTGTCTTCGCGCCTGAACGTTACAATTACATCCTCTATATCGAAATATTTCAAACGCGCAAGACAGGCATATAGACCAGGGGACGTATGTCCATGGCTGACAATCACCCGATCGCGCCGTGGATCGTCATATGTTTCTGGCGTGATACGGGCTACCGTATATACCGACAGATAAATATCGATCGATGACATAGATCCTGCAGGATGCCCTGATTCAGCGATCGTGGTCATCTTCAAAATATCACCACGGCAGGTTTTTGATAATGCCTCCAAGCGAGCTATGCGACCTGTTCGTTTGCTCATATAACCACCACCTTAAAATCACCATCACTTACCCCATAATCGCCTTTCACACGTAGAATAAGATTGTATTTCTTTGAGATCCGGGCCAGGGTCTCGGTGTGCTGGAGTGAGAGAAAATCAGCAAGACGCGGTGAAGCCCTCAACTCCACCATCTTATCCCGTATTGTCTCCCCATTGGCACAGAACCAGCGCTCGATATACCCTACCGTGCCCTGTCGGCTACCAATGCGACCACGACCTTTACATTGTGGACACGGTTCGGAAAGTGTCTGGGAAACACTGGCCCGCGAACGTTCCCGGGTGAACTCGAGCAGACCGAATTCACTGATGCCACCAACACGGTAGCGTGCCTTATCGTCGCGAATAAGTGTTTTGAATTCGCGCAGCATTCTTTTTGTATTGTCCCTTTTTTCAAGATCAATGAGATCCACGATCACGAGACCACCAATATCTCTCAGGCGCAACTGTCGGGCGATTTCGCTTAAAGCCTCCATATTGGTGGATAAAGCGAGTTTTTCCGCCTGTTTTTCTTTGGACGATTTTCCGGTATTCACATCGATCGCTACCAGCGCTTCGGTTTGATCAATAACGATATAGCCGCCGCTTTTCAACCATATCTTCCGTTCTTGTATATCATTGAGTTGTTCCTCAATATTGAACTTTTGAAAAATCGGCTGTGGATCCCGGTATAATTTGACACGCGAACGCATTCGTGGGGATACGATACCAAGATAACTCTGTATCTTACGGTATTCCTCCTCTGCATCAATATATAGATTTCGGATCTCTCGATTGAATAGATCCCGAACCGTTTTGATCACAACCCCTGGTTCTCGGTAGACGAGAGTTGGGGCAGATTCCCGACTTTGCTTCATGTTCTTCTCGTAGGCGTTTTTCAACATTTCCACTTCACGTTTGATCTCATCGGATTTGGCACGGGCAGCTGCGGTTCTTATGATCAAGCCCATACCCTCTGGTTTTATCTGTTTGCCGATCTTAAAAAGCATATCCCGATCACGCCGGTGGCGGATTTTTCTCGAAACGCCGATATTCTTGGCATTGACCAATAGTACGACATAGCGACCTGGGATCGATATGAAGGACGTGACTCGTGGTCCTTTTATTCCATATGAATCTTTTGTTACCTGGACGATTATCTCCTGGTTCTTTTTAAGTTTAATCTCCTCTGGTCGGTATTCATGTTCAAGTTCAACATCGTTTTCGAATAGCTCTGAAAATTCTTCAAAGGGGATCTCGTTCAGAGGCAGGAATCCATTACGATCGCTACCGATATCAACAAATGCAGCCTTTAAACCGGGGATCAAATTCAATACCTTTGCTTTATAGGTACAGCCCACAAGACTGCTCTGTTCGGGTCGTTCGAGGTAGTATTCAAACAATACACCGTCCTCGCAGATCGCGATCCTTGTTTCGATATTGGACACGCTCATGACGATGTCTTTTTTCTTCACGTTACCTCCATTGGGGACAATAACATATCATCCCTTTTCACCAATAATTTTGTCCGTGTAACTTTGTAGATCTTTACCTCATCAACTTTCTTACCGGTAATGTATGAGAGCAACTCATAGATCGTCACTCTTTTCTCACCGAACAACAAGCCACACGTCAGAAGACCATCTTTGTAATCAAATGAATCAAGACTTTCTGCTACATTCTTCATGCCAGATCGAGTCTCAATGTACACTGGTTGAGTTGCAGCAGGATTGACTTCATGAACTAAATCATTGCGTGGTATTTCAACAGAATAGTGGATCAAATTGATGACACTTGAAAGAGAATGAGCGGTGGGGAGTAATGTGCGTATCTCCATTATCCGTATTCCATCTGGAAAGCACAGGTTGAGTTCGATCGATATATTACCATAGTATTCGCTATCAAGACAAAAATCAAAATAATCGCCTTTTACTGTCTGCCCCACGCTCTTGGGCGGACAGAAAGAAACTTTTGGTATCGGTGCAAAACCCTGGGTATACTGTATCGGCAGATTCGAGCGGCGTAGCGCCCGGTATATTGTCCGGGCGATATCAAGATGGGAAGCATACCGATACGATTCTCCGATCGAGTATTTCACGCGGTAGACAATTGAAGAACCCTTTCTTTTCGGATATCGCCCGTGTACAGCATATGGAGCGGTATCTTCATTGCAGTGTTTGGAGCTCCGTCCAGCACAAGCGCCGCATTGCGAACAGGTACTATGCAAACAATTCTCTGTTGTTATTCCTTCTTGCGCACGCGCAAATTCTTGTCGGAGGAAATCCCTGGATACTCCAATATCGATAAAATCCCAGGGATTAACCTCGCTCCCTTTTAAGTATTTCTGTGGATCCATTCCACACTCATCAAAGGCCTGTTGCCATCGTGCAAAGTCGAATGCTTCCCTCCATTCTTCAAAACGCCCGCCGGTAGTGTACACCTTCTCAATGACCGGAAAGATCTCCGTACCTCCCCGCGACAAAATGGTCTCTATATAGGACACTTCGGGATCCTGGTATTTGATCTCCAGACGTCGTCTCTTCAATGCCCGGACGCGATTGATCTTCTCACGTAACTCCTCTAATCCGGCAAATGGTACCTGCTCAAAGGGAGTATGTGGTTTGGGTACAAATGGATTTAACGCACATTTGAGTGCACCTTTAGGATGTGCCTTCAATATACCCTTCATCAGTACCTCAATTTCATTAATGTCGGAATCCTGTTCAAATGGCAAACCGATCATGAAATACAATTTTACCTGTTTCCATCCGAGACGGAACGCCGCACTTATCGATTGGATAAGACGTTCATTAGAAAACGGTTTGTTAAGTTGACACCGGAGGCTCTCGCTGGCTGTTTCTGGAGCGAATGTCAGACCGGTTTTTTTGATTTCTTTAAGCAAAACAGCGAGGTCTTCGCTGAAGAGCTCGCCCCGCATCGCAGGAAGCGAAACATTGATCCTTTTTTTGCTCAAACTTGCATTGATGCGCCTTAGCGTGTTCAACAACCCGGGATAATCCAGAATGGAAAATGATAGAAGAGAAACCTCTTCCCAGCCGGTCTCGCGCGTACCTTGCTCGATCGCTCTAAGAACATCCTCTCCTGACCTGACACGTACCGGACGGTTAACATACCCTGCCTGGCAGAAACGGCATCCCCAGGTGCAACCACGCATTACTTCGATCGCTAGCCGATCATGGGTGATCTCACATATCGGAAGAATATGCGGCGAGGGGATCGATCGTTCATCCAATTTTTGGATTATGCATCGGCTGACCTGTTGTTCATATCCGTGAATAGCCGGTATCCATACTCCTTTGATCTTTGCCATTTGCTCAAGCCGCTGGTCTCTTTTTGCTTTCGGTATTCTTTTCAGCACCCGAGCAATCGCCTGTACTGCCTCCTCGCCATCACCGATCACAAATGCATCGAAAACCGGTGCTAACGGACATGGATTGAGGACCGCTGGTCCCCCGGCGATCAGTAATGGGTAACGGCTATCGCGCGAGGAACTGTGAAAAGGGATGCCACAGATATCAAGCATATACAATACGGTGGTATAGGAGAGTTCGCTTTGAAGAGAAAAACCAAGAAGATCGAAATCAATAACCGGTTGTTTAGTTTCCAGTCCATACAGGGGTAGTGAACGGGACTTTAAATGATCTCCAAAATCAGGCCACGGTGCAAATACGCGTTCGCACTGGATCCCTTCTATTGCATTGAAAAGGTGATATATGATTTTTATTCCAAGGTTCGACATACCGATCTCATACACCTCAGGGAACACAATCCCAACACGAGCAGTTACATTGCTCTTTATTGTTATATTGTATTCACCCCCGGTATACCGAATAGGTTTTCGCACCAGCGGTAAAATCGTATCGAGCATAATATCACATCACTCGATTCCAAACAATCAACGGATGATCAGGGTTTACGCACCCTGAATATAATCATGTAAAGATCAAAATTGTTTAGAATCTTATCCGAAAATCTTTTCCCTCAACGCCTTATTCAGGTTTCTCCGGGATCTCATTCGAGCTTATATCCACGTTCAAGTGCTTTGTCATTCAAAGCCAATTGTTTTTCACTGGCCTTTGTAAAACGTCTTCGCTGTGCCTTTTTCAATGTATCGAGACCAATAACCCCAGTTTTTTTCGCCATTGTACCGAGCATGACCATGTTCGCAATCCTGCCCTGTCCTAATTCCTCAGCAACTGCATTCGCTTCAACCTGGAAAATTGTAATATCCTTTCTTTTTGGCTGGGATTTGATCAAGGTCTTATTATAAAAAAGCATTCCTTTGGCTTTTACTAACGGTTCGAACCGCGTGAGTGATGGTTCATTCATGATGATAACGATATCGGGATTCGCAACGATCGGCGATGCTACCGGTTCGCTGGAAATTACAACCGAGCAGTTCGCGGTTCCGCCACGCATTTCCGCACCATAGGAGGGGAAGAATGTAACATGTTTATCCTCGATCAACCCGCCGTGAGCCAGGATAATTCCCGAGGACACAATCCCCTGTCCCCCGAAACCAGAAATAATTATCTCTTTTGTCATACCTCCTCCTTCGATCGATCGCGGAAAATACCAAGGGGGAAGTACGGTACCATCGCCTCTTCAATATAATTCTTTGATTCCACAGGGGTAACACCCCAGCCAGTCGGACACATACTCACGATCTCGACCAATGAAAATCCATGTTCCTGTACCTGATTGGTAAAGGCTGTTTTTAGCGCTTTTTTTGTCTTGATAATGTTCTTCGGGGTATGGACTGAACAACGTTCCAGATAGTATGGTCCATCAAGGCTTGCCAGCATTTCGCATACCTTTATGGGATAACCCTGTTTCTTGATATCTCGTCCTTTTACCGAGGTGGTCGATTTCATACCTGGCAGCGTCGTAGGCGCCATTTGACCACCGGTCATCCCAAAGATGGCATTATTGATGAATACAACAGTGATACACTCATTACGCGCCGCAGCATGGATGATCTCCGCGGTCCCGATCGCGGCAAGATCACCATCACCCTGATAGCTGAAGACAATACAATCTGGACGTGCTCGTTTGATCCCCGTTGATACTGCGGGACCCCGACCATGAGGAGGTTGGATCATGTCGCAGTTGAAATATTCATCGGCAAAAACAGAACATCCAACCGGTGCAATCCCTACTGCACGCTCTCGTATATCCAATTCTACCAGAAGTTCACCGATGATCCGGTGTACAATACCATGCCCACACCCAGGACAATATCTCATAAGGGTATCAGTAAGACCTGCTGGACGACCAAAGAGCTTCTTCATTTGGAACCTCCCAGTACCTGCTCGATCTTTTCCAGGATCTCTGGTGGTGTCGGTACTCCACCGCCTGGACGACCGTGGAAGGCGATCTTTGCCCGACAATCAGTTGCCAGTTTCACATCATCTATCATCTGTCCGCAGTTCATCTCCACAACAAGGAAATTCTCCGTTGTTTTAGCCAGATCAGCAAGAATATCAGCAGGGAAAGGCCACAGTGTGATTGGTCGAAGTAATCCTACATTCATACCCTTCTGTCGGGCCATCCGCACCGCGGCATCTGATACCCGCGCGGCGGTTCCATAGGCGACGATAATACAATCAGCCTTGCTGCAATACTGAGCATTATATCGCTGTTCTTTTTCCTTAATCGTCTTATACTTCTCTGTCCTCTCGATATTCATTTCCTCAAGTCTCCCCGGTTTCAGATCATACGATCGTACCACCCGCCGTTCGCGCCCCTTGCAGCCGGATAGGGCCCATTCCCGCTCTCCAAGACTACCCGGATCGACTGGAGTCATAGAAAATTCAACCGGTTCCATCATCTGTCCCAGTAACCCATCGGCCAGTATCAACGCAGGATTCCGGTATTTTTCCCCCAATTCAAAAGCGAGTTTGGGGAATTCATACAAATCCTGCGCTGAATGGGGTGCCAGGGTTATCGTAAAATAATCACCATGCCCACCGCCCCGTGTCGCTTGATAATAATCCGACTGGGCTGGGGCAATATTTCCAAGTCCAGGACCACCGCGAATAACGTTCACCACGAGTACCGGCAGGTTTGCGCCTGCAATATAGGAAATACCCTCTTGCATTAAACTGATACCCGGTGATGACGATGAAGTCATCGCACGCTTTCCTGCTGCTGATGCTCCGAATAGCATATTGATCGCGGCGATCTCACTCTCGGTCTGAACGAATACACCACCTTCTTCGTTCATCCTGATCGACATGAATTCTGGGATCTCATTTTGAGGTGTAATCGGGTATCCCGCAAAAAAACGGCATCCTGCTGCCAGAACACCCTCGACCATAGCGTGATTTCCATACATAAGCTTTTTTTCAGCCATATTTCTCTCCTATTTGTAAACTTCGATCGCAGGTTCAGGACATATCATATAGCAGTATCCGCATCCAATGCATTTTTCCATTTCGGTGATCTTAGCTGGATGATAGCCATTTGAATTGATGTTATCAGGATCAAGGATAAGGATGTCTACAGGACAAACAGCCTCACAACAAAGCCCACATCCCTTGCACACCTCCTCCAGAATTTTAACTGTAGGCATTTATCCTCCTTTCGCATGAGGAAAAATCCTCAAATTATATATATTCAGCATTGATACTAGTGTAATTTTTCTGCCAAACTACTTAACCATAATTATATGCATCCGTATCAGAAAGTCAAGAAATACAGCACAAAGTTGATGAATTTCACTGTGACCTGTGTTATAATGTCATTGACATATATATAAATTACTCTATAATGCTATGTATGCTTATGTTTCTCTTTCTGCTGATCGGTCAATTCAGTAGTCAGTATGAGCAATTCGTTCAATCACCTGCCAGTGATTCAATATTCATAGCGCTGACCCGCAGAACCAGGAAAATCTCCGATTATCATGATAATCCAGTTATCCTCTGGTACTGGCGCGTTAACAGTCAAAGTGCGGACGCTGACTCACTACTGGCCAGGACTGACATGAATAAGAATTTCAATCTTTCCGCGGTGCTTCGCTGGGAAGCAAAAACGGCTGAAGATCATACCACACAGGTCGATAAACTCCACCTGGCAGTACATTTTGATTCAAGCGGTGTCGAAAATTTCGTCTCCATGCTTGCGCTGGGCGTAAAGAAACGCGATTTTAAACTCATACGTACAGCCCTGTCCCTTCCGGTTCTCACTGATTTTAGAAGTCAGCTCTTTTTTATCACAAACTTTGCCATCCTTCTTATTGTTGCATTATTCCTATCGACCGTGGTATATGTTTTAATTAAAACAGTCCATTACCTCCCGGTCATCAGTCATCGAATTGGCCCACGTCAACCGGTTCAATGGATAGATACAATAAAAACACTGATTTTGCTCATCCCGATACTTGTTCTACGTAATCTCTATATCGCATTTATCTGTTATTCCATACTCCTGCTCTTTGTCATTAATCAGCGTGAAAAGAACTGGCTTCGTCTCTCTTTTATTGCCCTTCTAGTGATGTATATTTGTTCGTTACCCCTTAATAACTTCATTACATTCCTGACTCATAATAACCTTCACTATCAACTATACGAGACAGTACATTATGATACATCACTGGAACTTGCTCCGGATCCTGATGATGCGTATCAGCGGCAATTCGTCGCCTATGGTCTGAAAAAACAGGATCGCCTGGAAGAAGCGCGCGGATTATATGAAGAACTTTATTATAAAGGAACTCCTGATGTCGGGGTGATAAATAATCTGGCAAACATCTACTATATATATGAGGAGAATGCTCTGGCTGAATCCCTGTATTACCGGGCAACGCTCCTCGGCGACCGAGGTGAGCCGTTTTTCAATATGGGCCTTTTAAAGTTGAGGAATATCGAATATTCGGAATCGTCCGCGTACATGGAAAAAGCGCGTCAACATGGGTTTTCCAGTCTTAGCAAAGAACCGATCGATATTACCCCGTCAAATCAGGAGTTTTACCGCCTGTTATTCTCAGAAAGAATGAATTTTGACGGGATCATCAATTTCGTATTCACCATACCTATTTTGATCGCTCTGCTCCTGACTTTCGTCCCAATTGGCTTTTCACCTCCCTTTTTCTGTTCAACATGCGGACGACCTATATGTAACCACTGTACCAAGGAGATCGGGGATGAGATCCTTTGTGGCAACTGTTTTACCAAATTCAAATCTACCAAACAAGCGGAAATAGAAGAAGACCTCCGTATATCAGTAAACCGCATTCGGACGCGTACCAGACGCATTATCATGTATATCCTTAATCTCCTGTTACCTGGAGCCGGTCTTGTTTACTCAAACCGCCACTTTTCTGGGCTTCTCTTTATTGTACCAATGATGCTGGTGTATGTACCTCTGATCACGCCTTCATTGTTCGTAAAACCATACGGGTATCTCGCTTTCTCGCTCAAACCGGTTTTTACAGCCGCCGCGATTCTTGTCGGAATCATCTGTTATTTACTGTCATTTGCACTACTGAGAGAAACAAATGCCGATTGAAGGAGATCTCAGAAGCCTTAATCTGGCAAGTGTTCTCCAGCTCATTGGTCAGGAGCGTTTGACCGGTGTGCTCAAGTTAAAAAAGAAAAGCGAACTCGTGGATATCGGTTTTGCCGAGGGGGAGGTGACCGGCGCATTCTACGAGCGAGGTGATAACGTCGACAGACTGGAAGCATATCTTGTGCGTTCAGGTATGCTCGGTAAGAATGTATATGAACTTGTCGATGAGATCCACAATGAAACCAAACGACCGATCATGAATATAATTCTGGAAGACCGATATCTGGCCAAAGAGGAGGTCGAGCGAGTCATCCGGTTCAAGGTCCAGGAAGTGTTCGATGAGTTATTCTTATGGACCGAAGGAACGTTCAAATTCGAGCAGGGTTCGATCATTTATCCAAAAAGTCTTATTAAGATACGCATGAAAACTCATGGCTTGATACTAGAAGCCGCTCGCAGGATCGATGAATGGCCGCGTATCCAGGGGACATTCTCATCCGGGGATCTTGTCCTTCATAAGGTTGAACGCCCGGAACTGAAATTCACGCCATCAGAGCGAGAAAAACGTCTTCTTAATTTGCTCGATGGCCACCGCAGCATTGATGATCTGATCGAGATCGATGGTCTGGGCAAATTCAATACCTATTCTATTCTTTACAAATTATTCTCAACCGGTCAGGTCGATATCGCCTATGCAAAACCAACCGTTAAAAAAGTACGGGCCAAGAGAAAACCTGTCTCATTTAAATTCATAACCGTTCCACTTGGTGTTGTTATAACCGTGGCCCTTATTCTATTTGAATTCCTTCTCGGGGGATTTGTTTCTCGTAATAAGATCATTTCGATAGATCTCATTAATATGGAAGTTTACGAAACTGGTGATGAGAGCTATCAGAAAATTTATTTTTACAAACACAACCGCATTCCCTCAATCAGGGAAGTCCACGATATATTCAGAGAATAAAAGTGTAGATATCTGGCGTTTGTTTAAATCGTTGGGTTGAACTTATTGTCTTTTATGTCGAGTGTGTACTGGCTCAAAGTATACAGGTGCATGAGTTCTTCATAAGAAAATGTTGCGTTGCAGTTTGGACAAATATAATAACCGTCGTCCGTGATCGTGAGATCGATATATTTAGATGTAAATATACAGAACGGACACAGCACCTTGTCGATCTTGGCCATGGACCATTATAACAAAACCATCACCATTGTCAATGCTAAGACGAGAATTTGAACATGAACATACGTCCATTTTTGATATAGCACCACGACATGGCTTTAGTGTTGTTCACACACATGATCCGTCCTTTTTTATCAATGCCAATAAGTCCGCAGCGACATTTACGTTCGGTCGCAAAAGCGATCACTTTTTTCCCTGCGACGGGTGCTGGATAACGTGCCATCATTTGCCCGGCCCGGAATGATAACAAATGCCTGAGTATCTCCTCACCATGCCCGGTCGCTCCAATACCTCCACTGGCGTCGGCATAGGTTCCTGCCCCGGGTGAGGGTGTATCGCCGATACGGCCAGGTAAACGCATTGTAATACCCCCGCTCGATGTTCCTGCGGTGATCGAGCCATATCGGTCGATCGCAACCACGCCGACCGTTCCGTAATATTCAACAAGATCTTTCAGTTTTTGAAAATACCTGCTGTTAATTTTTTTTCGCATCCTCTGCCAGGCACGCTTTTTTTCCCTGGTGACGCAATTATACCAGGGTACACCCATGATGCGGGCGAATCGCTCTGCATTCTTCCCGCCAAGCACAAGATGATCGGTCTTTTCCATGACCATACGGGCAATTCGAATGGGATACTGTACATCCGTGATCGCAGCGATCCCGCCGAACCTCATATCACTGGTCATGATCGATGCATCCATTTCCGGAACGCCTTCGAGATTAAGCGAGGATCCCCTGCCTGCGTTGAAGATTGACACATCTTCCAGCTCCATAACCGCCTGTTCCACTGCATCAATGCTGGAACTTCCCTGCATCAGCATGCCATAGCCGATACTGCATGCTTTTATCAATCCCCGGGCTCGGCGGTGCGGATGGTTGATGCCGCCAGCACCGCCGTGAGCAATAATTACCGGTTTCATTGACCTCACAGCTGCCTTGCGATCTTACCGATCCGCTTAAATGAACCATCTTTCACAAGAATGAAATATAGTCCCGATCCGACCTCTCGTCCAGAGGCATCTCTGCCATCCCAGTAGACGGTTTTGTTAACGATATCCGCACTGGAAAAACGCCGGATCGAACGGCCTGATAAAGAGAATATCTTGACGACCGGCTCCAACGAATCTGGAAAATCGAGCACGATCTTGCATCCATCCTGAAATGGATTCGGATTTGCATATGGCACAGCAAACTTTTCAATGGAGATACTTATTGGATGACTTGCATTACCACGATTCCAGTATACATCGGTTGGACTTACGAAATAGAGATATTCACCCTGCTCTTTGTTAAAAATATACAATGAAGTATCAGATAATATCTCACGTACGATATGCGCATCGTGCAAGTCGGATATCCGAATATCATCGATATAACATCCGCCATTATTGATTGACGCGTTCGTAGTATACGAGACACTCAAGCAGCCAGCACCGGGCGGAATCAGCACGCGCCGTTCAATCCATCCGTTTGATCGGCCATAGTGGATATCTGCCAGAGTATCAAAGCTCATCGTCAATGAATCCACCATATCCTCTGTATTGTACCACATGTACCATGTTAGCAAACCATAAGTATCAACCCGGTATAAGTGTTTCGTTGTCATGGTGTGAGTCGCGTTTCCTGTATTACCAGAAAAAAAGGAGAAATTGCCCGAATAAACATTTACATCTGATAACGTGAACCCGTTTAATTCCCAGTTCATCGTGTCTTCACAGGGATCATAAAAAAGAGTATCACCTCGCGAACATTCAAGGATCGAATACGAGACATCGGCAAGATCGAATGATCTGGTCCATGACAAACGGAAATCATTATCGCTTCCCGGGTCACTGCCTGATACAACAACCTGGGTCGGGCGCATGTCATCACTGTTATAGAACCAGTTCAGGAAAGATGCCCATGACGACCCGGTCCAGGAAAGCATTGTATATCTGTCGACCTGTTGCTTGAACCCTGAATAGGTGTACGGGAACCAGATCGAAAGCCCGCTGGCGTTGATAAAACCACTCCCCCAGTATTCCGTGTACCTTATCGCGGAAACATAGGAATCGTATAATGCCTGGCTCTCCTTTGTGTCAATGATACTATCCACACGGCATAACCAGTCTCCCAGATCGACAAAATCATTGTTGGGATCAGGCGGATTCCCGGATACGGGTATCGTCTGTACGATATCACGCATCAAGATCAAGTCGGCTGAGGGATTAATACCCTTGATCGATTGCATGAAGGTGTACAGATCAGCTGCCAGGAGTTTTAAAACATTGACCTCAACCACACTATATGCAACCTCCTGGATATTAGAGTAATGATCGATCGTAGTCCTGACCATTATCTCTGCCAGATTTGCAGGGGATCTGCTGGGACGGGTCACCACTGAATCGAGCACCATGTCATAACGGAATCCTGCTAGCGGACAAACGCTTTGAGGCCCGATCAAAAATGTCACATACTGACATAGTTCATAGGCGATCTCGATCTGTTGCATAAGACATGCATCAAAAGAAAAAAGATCGATCGTTTCGCCGGTATAATTGTACGCGGTACTGATCGCCTTTCTCAGATCACCGCTGGCAATGCTCATCCGATTACCGCTCGAACCATCATAACCAAAGGTGCTCCGGGGCATCATGGTCCAGCCAGTACCATGATCCCACAGGATAACGCAAAATTTGTTTGCCGGGTAATTTTTTATCCCCCATTCGAGAAAATCAGCGAGTGTCTGCCAGTCGCACATATCGATCACTCCGAGATTCTGCTCTTCCTGTACCGTACCATTCAGCACATACAAACGTCGCGCGCCGATCAATGGCTTATCCACCTGTACAACGATTGCGACTTCGTCAGTGGAACCCACCTCCTGTAATTCGACCAGATCCGAATCTGCCCATTGTGCCAGATCGTTGTCAGCAACCATATAAACAAACACACTCCAGTCACGCGCGAACGCTATGGAAACGAATAAAAATACACTCAGGTACAGGTTCTTCACAAGAGTATTGTAGGGAGAAATGCCCGCAAAGTCAATTGTTAAGAGACGATCGGCGTTCTGTACTCACTGTCCTTAGGGTTTTTATTGACATCCCCGTCGATTCGTCTATAATTCACCGCTGGTGGATCCAAGGGAAGCACCGTGTAAATCGGTCGCGGTCGCCGCCACTGTGATTCCATGCAAGGACCTGTTAAATATTGGTCACTGCTCCCTGAATTCAGTATCGATATGGGGTGGGAAGGCTAACAGGTCCTGGATAAGCCAGGAGACCTATTCATCAGCGCCAGAAGGGATCCTTCGGACGAAAGGAGGTCTTGATGATTCCTTATATATTACTCTTAGTTCTTGCCGGTCAATCTGTATATGAAATGGATGAGATCGTTGTTACTGCAACACGATATCCATTGGCATTACAGAATATAGCAGTTGCTACGATAGTCATTGATCGAGCCGAGATCGAATCGTTCCGTGCTCTGGATATCACTGAAATACTCAGTGGTACAGCTGGTGTGGACATCAAAGACTATGGAATTCCAGGAACAGTAACGAGTATGACATTGCGCGGGGTTCCATCAAATGGTACATTGATCCTGATCAATGGACAACCGCTCAATATGATGACGACCGGTATGGCAGACCTCAGCGTGATCGATATTAACACCGTTGAGCGCATCGAGATCGTAAAAGGTCCGGTATCAAGTATCTACGGAGCTAATACTCTCGGCGGTGTCGTAAATTTCATCACGACCAAAGAATATACAGAACCTGAGATCAAAATGATGGTTTCGCCTTTCACTACGACATTCGATAAATTGCTGCAGAACAAATATATAAGCCTGGCAGCAGGTGTGCCATTAGGAAGATTTCAAACTAATCTCTCGGGCATATATTTGAGTTCCACGGGCAGGAGAAGCAACAGCGATCTTATAAAATATGATTTGCAGGGAACTATAAAATATCATACTCCCAGGATTGCTGCGCAGGCAAACGTATTCTATGATAAAAAAGACTACGGTCTGCCTGGACCACTGCCACGCATCGACAGTCTACACCCGCTACCGTTTTTTGGAGATAGCACCGCAACTTCCCTTTATGATCGCGAAGACGACGTAACCTTACTCAGTAATGCAAGCATCACGTGGGATGTTTCAGAAAAGATCTATTGGGAACAAAAGGTATTCGGCGACCGACGTAAGAGCATCTTCCATACCCGGTATGCTGGCTGGATGAATGATACGATCGTTGAGGATCATACCTATCATACATTTTCAGCCGGGTATTCTTCGATGTTTCTAACGAAATTTCCTTATCTTGAGGTATCGATCGGTATGGACGCACGTGTTGATTCCCTTCACACGGAAACAATCTCCGAACAGACCGGGGATACTACCTGGAATGCCTCAACATACACATTCGGTGCATGGTGTCAAGCAAAAACGAATTTTAACGATGTGATCAGTTTCACCCCGAGCATACGCATCGATCATAACAGGAATTTCGGTACATTTTTATCCGCCGGGATTGGACTTGTAAGCGTTCTGCAAGCAAATCTGGTATTAAAGACCTCTGCCGGCAGAACATTCCGTGCGCCCAGCCTTAATGACCTTTACTGGCCTCTTTCTGGCAACCGGGATCTTACACCTGAGTATGGCTGGGTATACGAAATGCGGATCGAAGCATCACCCATGCAATGGATGTCCGGTGCAGTTTCCTTGTTCATGCGAGATATCCTGGAGCGTATTGCATGGATGCCAGACACCGGTGGATTATGGAAACCGCAGAACATCAATGAGCTATCCATTACTGGGGTGGATATTAATATGAACGGACAGATCAATGCCAACATTGATTTATCTGTACAAGGAACGTACTTATCAGCCACCCAGCGAAATGATGAGATCATCTATGATTTTTATGATTGGGTAGCGGATACTGGATTGACGATTATACAGGAGACCGAACGTGTAGCAGCATACATACCCCGATTCAATCTTAGATTTTCCCAGCATATTCATCTACCATATTTCATTGACATCGATCTGTGTGAGCAATACGTGAGTGAAATCCGAAATTACTATACTAACTACGACAGTTATCCGGTTATAACTACAGATGAAAAGTTCATATATGCATACTTCTTGCTGAATGCGTCTATAACAAAAACATTTCACCGTTTTTTCAGTTTATCGATTGGTATGAAAAATGTGCTTAATGTCGATTACGCAACCCAATTCGGGTATTCTATTGATGACCTGGATTATCCAATGCCTGGACGTACGTATTTTGTGAATATTTGCGCGAGTTATTGACAGTTCTATCCTTTCTACTATAATTGACTATGGGGTGACCGGATAGCCGCTCCATGTGAGAGGAAAGTCCGGGCTTCACAGGGCAGGATGCTTCCTAACTGGAAGCCCCCACGCTTATATTAAAGCGTGGGGGGGAAAGTGCCACAGAAAATAGACTCCCCTGTACGTTGGACTCGATCTACCAGTATGGGGGGATGGTGAAACGGTGGGGTAAGAGCCCACCGCTCTGAAGGTGACTTCAGAGGCATGGCAAACCCCATCCGAAGCAAAACCAAGCAGTTCCGTACAAAGCGGCCCGCTTTAGGGACGGGTAGGTTGCGCAGAGCCTGGTAGTGATATCAGGACAAGATAAATGGCTATCTAGAACAGAACCCGGCTTACGGGTCACCCCATTGTTAATCTTAAATTTAGAAATATGATTGCAGATATCAGATAACTGATATCATATAATTGAACCCTATGACCAAGTGGATCGCACGTAATATAGATAGAGAAATCTCTGAAATTTCTGTCCGGGGTAAAAGCATACCCAGGGAAATCGTTCAAATCCTTACAATGCGGGGGTATAATAGCCCTGAGAAGATCGAGCAGTATTTTGCACCGGAACTGATCGATCTATACGATCCATTCCTCATGCCGGATATGGAAAAAGGAATTGATCGTATGCTCCAAGCACTTTCAAATGATGAGCGGGTTCTGGTCCATGGTGATTACGACACCGATGGTATAACCGGCGCAGCATTACTGGTCCGTAATTTTCAAAAACTTGGCATACAAACCGAGTGTTATATCCCGAATCGTATCAAAGAAGGGTATGGATTGTCCAGTACAGGTATTTCCTACGCGGTGGAAAAGGGTTGTACATTGATCTGCACGGTTGATTGCGGGATAACAGCGGTTGATACGATCGAGCAGGCAGCCAAGCGCGGGATCAATGTGATCATATGTGACCATCATGCTCCGTTACAAATATTACCATGTGCATTTGCTTTACTGGATCCCAAACTTCCGGATAGCAAGTATCCTTTCACAGAACTCGCTGGCGTTGGGGTGGCTTACAAGTTATTACAGGCATTGTACATGAGCCTTGACTTGCCGCTCGATGAATTGCAGGACGATCTCGACCTCGTTGCACTTGGAACAGTGGTCGATGTTGTACCACTAATCGATGAAAACCGTATCCTCGCAATGTATGGTATAAAACGGCTGCAAAAAAGTGAAAAGAAAGGTATTCAGGCACTCCTTAAAGAAACCGGTTTGAATCGTGGGTTGACTGCATACCATATAGGATTCATTATCGGTCCCAGGATCAATGCCTGTGGTCGTTTACGAAGTGCTCAGGATGCTCTGGAATTGCTCCTGACCGAGAATCCTGCGGAAGCCAAAGTACGAGCACAACGGTTGAGCCAGGATAATGCCGCGCGACAAACGATCGAAGACACTATATTTAGGAATGCTTACGATACCATCGTGCAACACGGTTTTGAAAAAAATAGGGTCATTGTTGCGGCTCAGGAAGAATGGCATGAGGGTATTGTAGGAATCGTTGCGTCACGCATCAGCGAAGCATTCCATAAGCCGACAATCCTTTTGTCCTTGCACGAACATCATGCAAAGGGATCAGGACGATCGATCCCAGGATTCGATATCACCACAGCCCTTACTGAACACAGTTCGTTGATCACTAAATTTGGAGGTCATAGGCAAGCCGCTGGATTAGAACTGCCCATAGAGAACATCGAGTCGCTTCGTAACAGCCTGAACGAATCCGCAAGCGCGCTGGATGAAACGCTGTTTCAACCTACTGCCTATTACGATCTCGATCTTGGTTTATCGCAGATAACCAAAGATCTTGTGCATTTTCTCAAATACTTCGAGCCAACTGGCATGGCTAACTCCCAGGCAATATTTCTGGGCAAGAATCTGGAGGTGGTGGGCGTTCCGCGCATCGTCGGTTCTAATCATTTAAAATTCGCTTTACGGGAACAAGGCATCGTCTATCAGGCCCTTGCTTACAGGCAAGCCGATAGCATCCTTAAGATCGAACCCGGGAAAACTTTTATTGATTGCCTGTACTCTATTTCTGAAGAGTCGTTCTCAGGAAAAAATAAGGTGATGCTCAAGGTGAAAGGTATGCGTATTGCAGGTGAGTGAACATGATAACTCATAATGGATAATTCACCCTGGATCCTGCAGAATAATGAAGGATTCTGTTTTTTTGAATTCAATGACGATCCTTACAGATTGAAATTTACGGTCAGGCAGAATAAGACACACTGCAAAGAACAGTTATCACCAACCTGTCTCACCCAGATCCATTCTTCAACCATTATTAATATCGATCACGATGATACACGCGTAGGGGATGGAGTAATATCGAGTGATCCACGACGTGTCTTGGGAGTAAAGATTGCCGACTGCTTACCTGTATATCTTTATAATGAAAGTACAATGTGTATTATTCACTGTGGATGGCGCGGTATAATAGGCGGCATCGCTCGTAATGCCCGCAAATTGATGAATACCTATTCATATGCGCTGGGTGCATGCATTGGTTCAGAATGTTTCGAAGTACAATGTGATGTGATGGAACTATTTCGTATTGATTATCCTGCTGCGATCAGCAACAAGAACGGACGATATTTTCTCGATCTTAAAAAAGCGGTGATCCAGGACCTGGGCGAAGCGTCACTAGTCGCATCCCTTGATCTATGTACGAAGTGTTATCCGGAGTACTTTTACTCCTATCGACGCGGGGACCGGGAAAACCGGAATTATGCTACAATTTCGAGAATATAAACCCCAAATTCTAAATTCACAGACCATTCGAATCCCCGGCAATAAATAACTCAGTTATGAGTTATTCCTGTAGGAGCGGTTACCCAATAATAATCCGTAATTGTCGAGTATATTCGGTATAAGAACTACACAAGGGTACGTAGAAAGGTAAACAGAACTACGAAGGCCAATGCAGGCAGAAGATTGCCAGCTTTTAGTTGCTTGAGGCCGAGTAATCTAATACCGATGCCAAAAATAATGATCCCTCCAACGCTGGTAAAATCACCCAGATACACCGGCTGGGTCAAGAATGTAAACTGCTGGGAAAGTAGGACAAGTCCACCCTGGAGCACGAGTACGGTTACAGCTGAAAGCAATACTCCGAAACCAAGGGTTGATGCCAGGATCAATGCTGAAACCCCGTCCATGATCGATTTTATAAAAAGCAATTCTGGATCGCCCTCAACTCCTGCTTGAATGCACCCAAGAATCGTCATCGGACCAACACAAAAGAGTAGACTGGCGAACACAAATCCCTGGGCGAATGAATTGGTCTCACGTGATCTCATCAGGATACGTATTTTATCGCCTAATGCTTCAATGCCCGACTCTATTTTCATTATCTGACCGATCGCACCACCAATGACGATACTTAATACCACAATCAATGGCTGTTTCATTTCTAAACCCATCTTGATACCGAAGATGCAGGTGAACAAACCAAGACCGATCATAATGATCTGTTTGATACTATCCGGGATGCCTTTTTTAAACAGTAATCCAACAGACCCTCCAGCAATGACGAGCACAGTATTTACTATTACGCCGATCACATGTGATTATATATGCAGGATCAAAAAAGGCAATACACCTTTACAAAGCATATTATGTCTTGCGTTATATTGGTGTTTCCATATACTTATTTACAGGAAAATATATGCTACCATTTCTTTTATTGCTTATCTTTGCACAAACTGCTCAAGATCCTCCCGTTGCATCCTGGCATGTAAAGCGTCAGGCATACAAAAAAGAGATTGCTATCAATGGATTGTTCAGCATCGGATTAACAACCCTGTCCGGGATATACTGGAAAAAAGGAAATGAGGCTTATAACAATTACCACAACAGTATGACCACGACCGATGCCATACATTACTGGGAACAAACACAAGCGTATGATCGGATACGCAACGTATGCGGGATCGGAGCGTTATTCTTTATCGGGCGGACTATTTACTACTATGCAAAATTAATGGATACAGGTAAGCGGATCGGCTCTCTACCGGATCTGGACCTTCGACTCACGAAGCAAGGTAAACTGTCCATCGGTATACTGCGGGAGTTTTAGTCGTGAAAAATTATTATTATCTCGTATTGTTCATCGGTCTTTTCATACTTATTTCATGTCGTGAGAGAAACAACATGTTTGATGCAGGTAGTGGTGATTTTATACCTCCCCCGCCTATTTTCTGGCACGACTCCCTTGTCACGGGTATCTATGGTGGAGTAGATTCAACCTTGAATGGAGTTCGTTTTAAGGTTGAATTCGCCGATGAATTCGAGCGTACTTTGATCATCCATAATGAATTATTCTACACTGATACGATCCTCTTTGCTCAGTTCGATGAAACAGTTGGACAGGGAAGTATCCGATATGTCCATGATGTATATGGGGATATTGATGAAGGACCATACTACTTCCGGATCTTTTTTGGTGGATTCCCTATCGGGTATGTGGCATTCCTGGTGCAAGGCAGTACTCAGACGATTTCGGTCATCGATATGGGACCGTGATCAAAAAAGTCCCAGCTGCGATTCTTTCGGTTTTTCCTCTTCAAAGATCCGCACTGTACCGAACTCACCGTCGTATCCCGGATTTATGATCAGATCTCCTCTCCTCATACGATCGATGCCATGAGCAATACGTTCCTGAACGCTACTCTTTAACGTTTCGATCGGTACCTTCAAAAGGATCTCAATTTCATTGTTGAATTCAGCGCATAATTTCCGATACTCGTTCTTCACTGCAACTGTATCGCGACCACAGCCGAATGCCTCGGCAATTATCTCTTCAAGCGGTATCAGCTTCTTATATGGGATCACACCCTCGGGATTGAATCCTTCATCCCGATCAGCCAGGACTTCAACGCGGTGCAACACACCTATCGTGAGAGACTTTGAACATACTGGACATATATTGTTATTAAAACGGGCTTCTTGAGGTGCAAGACGTACATCACACTTACGATGACCATCAAAATGGTACTTCCCTTCCTCTGGATGGAATTCTATTGTATACAGAAACTCGTTCCCGTCTTTTTTCTTTAATACGTCCCGTAACTGGAAATAATCGAGTTCATTTTTGAACACATTCGCTTCACGACCAAGACGGGTCGGTGAATGAGCATCAGAATTCGAAACAAGCGTATATTTGTCCAAAGCGGACAACCTCCAGTTCATGGACGGATCCGAGGAAAGGCCGGTTTCGACTGCGAAGAATGCATCACTCATGTCATCAAAACACTCCTCGATCGCATCGAAACCTGAGTTGGAACCGAACATGGAATACCACGGTGTCCATATGTGTGCCGGGATCAAGAAGATATCTGACGATATATCCTGTAATGCCTTTAACATATCATAGGAATCGAGCGATAATATCGGTCTACCGTCAGAGGGAAGTTTACCGTACTTGGACAGATATGCGTTGATGCTGTCGACCGTTTTGAAATCAGGTGCGAATATTATATTATGCATACGCCGGCCTTTACCGTGCCGGCTGTAAATATTGTTTACTTCCACATTCAGGATGAATTTAATCCCATCATACTCATATACCCCTCGACCAGCTACTTTCAGATCCCGTTTCAACTCCTTAAGCCATTCCGGATGAGTAAAATCTGCGGTACCGACCATACCGATACCCTTCAGTTTTGCGTATTCAGCGATCTTTGGTACGATCATTTCCTTTGAGGTTGCACGAGAATAACGTGAGTGAATATGCAGATCCGCAATCAACATAACTCTGCCACGCCCATTATACGAATATCACGCTCACACGCGGGATTGAATGTCAGATGTTGGTAAAGCGAGAATGTAAACCCCACCTTTTTTAAAAACCGCGCAATGGTTACCAGTGGATAGCCCCGTTCCTGGTGGAATTCGCGTACAGTTTCATAGGTGCCATTCACTTTTATCTTCAAGATCAATTCAAGAGATGAAATATTCGTCGTCTTGTTGAATTGATTGGTCCAGACCGAATTAATGTCGCTGTCCTGCCGGTAATATGTGTTATTCCCCCATTCATCACGTAAACAATGGATCGTATTCATATCGAATATGAATAATCCATTTTGTGCGAGTATTCTGCGAACATTATTAAAACATTGATCAAGTTCCTCCTCATTAAGAAGGTAATTTAGGCTGTCATATAAACAGGTGATGATCGGGACAGGTTGTTTCAGTGCAAAATCACGCATATCGCCATTGATCAATGCCATACGGTCTCTGTTCTTGTTTAAAAAACGCTTATGACATTGTTTGAGCATCGATAGCGACCGATCAAGGCCGATCACCTGGTAGCCGCGCTCGTGCCATAATTCAAGACATACTCCCGTTCCACATGCGAGATCGAGGATCATGCGATCGCTTTTTCTGTACAGCACAAGGATTCTCTCTATATACTCCACCCATGATTCGTAGTCAATGAATGACATGAGTGTGTCGTAGTATGGTGCGATTGTAGAAAAGGACTCGCTAAACTCCTCTGATCTCATAATTCGGGGCTTCTTTTGTGATCGTTATATCATGAGGATGGTTTTCCCTGAGACCGGCCGGACTGATGCGCATGAAACGGGCTTTCCTCTGGAGTGTTTTGATCGTATTTGCTCCACAGTAACCCATTCCCGACTTCAATCCGCCAACCAACTGGAAGATGACATCCCTGACCAATCCCCGGTATGGAACCCGGCCTTCTACACCTTCGGGAACGAATTTCTTAGCTGATTCCTCCTGGAAGTATCGATCGGCAGATCCCTTGGGCATTGCACTCAAAGAACCCATGGCGCGGTATTCTTTATAGCGCCTGCCTTCGAGTAGTATACGTTCACCCGGGCTTTCTTCCGTACCGGCAAAAAGGTTCCCGACCATGACGCTTGAGGCACCACAGGCAAGTGCCTTCACGATATCACCGGAATAGCGGATACCTCCATCAGCGATTATCGGGATACCCATCTTTTTAGTGACAGAAGTGCAATCGATAATCGCGGTTACTTGAGGTACACCGATCCCTGCGATGACTCGTGTGGTACAGATAGAGCCAGGTCCGATCCCAACTTTTATTGCATCCACGTCCAATTTGGCCAGGGCAAGTGCAGCTTCAGCCGTACCGATGTTGCCGACAACTAATTCAACTTTTGAAGACGTATGCTTTATCTTCTTTGCCATGGCAATCACGCCGGCGGAATGCGCATGCGCAGTGTCGATTACAAGCGCATCAACTTCTGCGTCAATAAGCGCTTTGGCACGTGCAACGGTATTCTTGTCGATACCGATTGCAGCGGCACAGCGAAGTCTCCCCATTTTATCAATGGTTGCATGCGGATGTTCCATCTTTTTGATGATATCTCTGACGGTAACAAGTCCTTTGAGTTTTCCGCTCCTGCTGATGATTGGAAGTTTTTCGATACGATTTTTTTTCAGGATCTTCTGTGCTTTCTCTAAACTTGTACCTTCTGGTGCGGTTATGAGTTTTTCATGCGTCATGATATCACAGACTTTTCGCTTCATATTCTTTTCGAAAATGATATCCCGGTTCGTTAAGATCCCAACCGGACGATCTTTATGATTCATAACTACAACACCTGATATACCGTATTTATCCATTATTTCATGCGCTTCACTTACCGGAGAATCCTCAAAAACGGTAATTGGATTACGTATCATGCCACTCTCCGCTCGCTTTACTTTCCGTACCTGCATCTGCTGCTCTTCAATCGACATATTCTTGTGAATCACCCCGATACCGCCTTCCTGAGCGATCGCGATGGCCATTGATGCATCTGTTACCGTATCCATGGCAGCACTCACCAGTGGGATCGCAAGTTTAATGTGCCGTGAGAAGTATGTCGTAACGTCACAATCACGCGGCAATGTTCCAGAATATTGGGGAATGAGCAAAAGATCGTCGAATGTAAGTCCTTCTTTGAGTTTTACGATTTTTTTACTTTCCATTTTCAATTATACGGATTTTTTATTACCTGTCAAGAAAAAGTGAAAAAGCCCTACTTAGCTGGACGGAACCACAAACCAGTTACCTCTTGATCGGCATTAAAAACGACTTTGATATCTATCCTGCTGTGTTCGAACTGACATGTAACATATACTATATCGTAACCGCTTTCCCTGGTCTGGCGCACACCGATTTGATTCTGGAAACCACCGGCCTGGCTCAATACTGTATTCCATGCCTCCTGTAGCTTAGGTTCTGGCAGACCATTCTTCATGGTCTGATCAAAGCGTGCAACGCATCCACCATAATCCTCCTGGGAAAGAAGGATTACGAATTCCTTTGCCAGCGGCGTAAGATCCATTGAAGAAGTAACATCAACCTCTTCACGTGTACCGCAGACAACACACGTTATTCCGCACAATATTATCAATAATGCACTTCGCATATTGAACCTCCTCATTTATACAGAGAATACGCATACGAACACATATGTCAATTGATCGTTTATTGTTCATGTATGTATCTTGACATCAAATATTATTCTATTATACTTTTTTTAGTTTTTGCGGGTGTAGCTCAGTGGTAGAGCATCGGCTTCCCAAGCCGAGGGTCGCGAGTCCGAATCTCGTCGCCCGCTTGGTTTTAGCAGGAACTAGGTACCAGGAAGCAGGAACTATTCACTAATTCCTTCATCTGCCACCTATTGTTCTTCAAGTAAAGGAGTTATATGAAGAAAATCATGGGATTTTTGCTTGTTTGTTCAGTGCTTTTTGCCGGTATTGCGCCGGTAGAATTCGACTGGACCAACTTTGTCCTGAAGATCACCACAACTGACGATATCGGTATAACAGAATTATTACGCAAAGCATTGATGGCCACCCAATATGATAAGACCCAGACTGTTGCTGATTACCTTCTCTCCCGTCCTGGAGTTGATGAAAAAATCACACAACTCATTCATGATTATACGAACGTTCACCAGAATTTTCTAACTGACGGCGGCACCGAATATGTACATCAATTATCTCTGACCAACAAAATCATGCAGGAGTTATTACCTGAGAAACATCCAATACACCTGCTGGTTCCTATGCTCTGTCCCTGTTGCGGTCATGAATGGCCGCCGGAAAGACCGGTACCAGACACCATCGATCTCATACCTCAACATACAGAAACGAGCGATTATACCGGGATCATCATTGACTGCCGGGGATATAACCTTAAACCCTGTCTGTTCCCGAGTATCGTAGCAGCGAATGGTAAAGAAGCATATTCGGTGAATTTTGCCTTAAGCAATTACATTGTGGAATGGGGTCTTATTAAATATACCACTGATAATGATCCAAGACCCGCGCGTGCCGGTCATAAGCCACTATATGTAACAGCGATCGGTGTCACCGGTACGATGCAAACCGATATCGTAATCTCATTGACCGATGCCCAACGCATCCACGGATCAAAAGAAAATGTACAACTACTTAAAGAATGTCGCGTTGTTATTATATTTGGATAACACTTTTTTTTCTCGTCCAGTGTGCGGCGATTTTTGATCGGCGCAACGATTTCGAAAAAGGTGTAGGTTTTTATCAAAAAAACAATTTGGACAAAGCGATACGGCTTTTTGAAAAACACTACTCTGAACACCCATTCTCAGATACCGTACTGTATTACCTTCACGATTGCTACCGTAAACAAGGGGATCACAAAGCCCGGATACTGACACTCGAACGACTCGCAGAACTTGATATCCAGGACGAGCAGGTATACACGACATTGCTCGATCATTATTTTTCCCGAACAATGTATGATCGATTCTACTATCTATGCCGCTCTGTTCCTGCTACCATCATGTCAATCCTCGATTCCAGATATACTATGACCCGTAACATGTATGCCATACTCCTTGTCGGTGCAACTCATAATACAGCATGGCATAACGACCCGATGCACTATGCAATCACTAAGGGATACCTATTTCCTGGTATCACTGGTGCATATTTCGAACACGATACAATAACTATTGGAAACTTCATCGTCACGCTTGATAAACTCCTCGAACCGACTTACCCCAGACTTTTCTATCCGATGACCCACATTTCTGAACGTTCTTTTCTTTATCTCCCATATATGAGACTCATTGATATGGAGATCCTTGATTATCAAAAGAACATCGACCCGAACAGACCAGCACCGTTTAGCCTGGTGGTGCCTGCTATAAAAGAAATGATTGAACGAGGTTTCATTGATTAAAATAATCGATCGCTATTTTCTCAAAGAATACGTACCTCCTTTCCTTTTTTCGATTTTTACCCTGACTTTTATCCTGCTCATGGACCAATTATTTAGGCTTATCGATCTTTTTGTACGTAAGGGTCTTCCTTTCCTTATCGTTGGAGAAATATTAATCTATACCCTGCCCCTGATCGTTTCTTATACGGCGCCAATGGCTGTTCTTGTTGCGATCGTGGTCACCTTTGGCAGGTTTTCGCATGACAATGAAATACTTGCCCTGAAAACCAGCGGGCTGACTTTCTTTTCGATCATGAAAACACCGGTAATCGTAATCGGATTATTCACCATCGCGCTGGTATTCTTTAATAGCTACTTTCTGCCCGAGGCAAACCACCGTTTACGCAACATCATGCTCGATGTATCACGAAAACGTCCCGCGATCAGATTGCCTGAAGGAGTGTTCACGAACGATTTCCCTGGATATACCGTCTATGTTGGTCGCAAGGATGAAAAACGATCCAAGATCTATGATATCACGATTTACGATATCAAGAATAATCTTATGATGACCGCTCCACATGGTGATCTTAAGGATTACGAAGAAGAAAGTATCCTTCAGTTCGTACTCTATGAAGGAGAACTCCACCAGCTTATAGACAATACCAAATACCAGCGTACCCATTTTGTGAAACAGACGATCAATATGGAGATCGATACAAAATTGGTTCAGAAGGAGCGAACATACCGTAATCAAAATGAGCTCAATGTCATCGGTCTGCAGGATAAGATCAGAGAAACAAGGAAAGAAGTGGACCGATTGAGTGACGAAATAAACATATTGGGAATTGAAGCACTTGAGTCGTTTATGTTGAGTGATATCGGTCAATTGAGTATGATTCGCTTCAAGATCGACAAACAATTGAACACCCTGACCGGTAAAATTCGCAAGATCGCACGCCTGAAGACCGAACTCAATAAGAAATATTCTCTTGCGGTAGCATGCATACTATTTGTGATCATGGGTGCACCGCTCGGGTACCTGTTCAAAAAAGGTGGTATTGCCGGTATCCTCATTGGTGTACTCTTGTTCTCCCTGTATTACATACTGGTGGTAGTTGGTGAAGAATTCGCTGATCGACGGGGTTTTTCACCGTTTTGGGCAATGTGGATCCCAAATATCATCCTTTTACTCAGTGGTGTTTACCTCATGCTGCTTGCTGAGTATGAACGTTCGCCCCTGAAAAGAATATTTTCATGAAAGTCATTTATCGTTATCTTTTGCGTGATTTTTTTAAGTACCTGGCTTTGTGTTTAGCCGTCCTGATATTTATTTATGTTATTATCAATCTGTTTGATAATCTCGGTAAGTACCTGGCAAAAAACGCCTTACTGATCGATATCCTCCTGTACTATATATACCTTATCCCCTCCTATATTGTTCTCCTCACTCCGGTTGCCACGATCATGGCAGTATTCTTCATCTTCGGTATAATGGCCAAAAATAAGGAGTTGATCGCGCTGAAAACATGCGGTCTGAATATTAACAGTCTTTTCAAAGTCATCCTCATTACCGGGGTCCTCATCGCGATTTGCACCTTTGTGTTCCAAGAGGTCGTGGTTGTGAAAGCACAGACCCGTTGGTATGAACACAATCAGACAAAGATCGACAAACGACCAAAAAAGCCCAAGAGTATCAGGCGAAATTTGTTCTACCATGGTGAGAATAACTGGGTATACTACGCACGGAAATTCGATGTAACGCGTCAGCGTATGGATGTACTTACGCTATGGAAGATCTCGCCGGACAACAAGATTGAAGCCCGTATTGATGCAGTAGCGGCAGAATATGATTCAATCTGGACCTTATACAGCACAATAGCACGCTATTTTGACAGTCTCGGTAATGAAAGAATCGAAACTCAGGCACAACTTCCCATGAACGAACTTGCAGAAACGCCCGAGGATTTCCTGAAAAGGATGAAACAGCTTGAAGAAATGAGTATCGCAGAAATAATAAAATTCGTCCGTAAGCAAGGAAGGGCAGGCCAGGAAGTTACGGCCGAAGCAGTTGAATTGAATTATCGCTTTTCCTACCCCTTTATCACGATCATCGTACTTTTAATGACTCTTCCGCTGTCTGTTGTCCTGAAAAAAGGGGGGATTGCCATCGGACTGGGAATAAGCATCGTCATTGCATTCTTATACTGGGGAGCGATCCAATCCTGCCGGGCATACGGGGTTGCCGGAATAATGAGCCCGTTCCTTGCTGCCTGGTTACCGAATATCGTGTTCGGTGCGATCGGCACAGGTCTTATACTTAAAGTACCGAGATAAATCTTAACAATAAACTCCAACTCCCACATCCAAATTATATCCAGTCTCCAAGACTAAATCTCTGTCATTTGTGTTTTTAGTATCAATCGTCGTCTGGAACATGGAATATGGATTCTCGAGTATGAATTTTCTACCATCTTGACATTTTTACGAAATACGGTAAAATTATGATCCTATGTGGTTTAAGAAACGCGTTAAAGCAAAACCTGAAGAAAAACTCCAGCTTCCCAAGGATCTGTGGGTAAAATGTGAGACATGTGGTGAGATTCTCTATCGAAAAGAACTGGAAAAGAACCTGTGGATCTGTCCAAAATGCTCGTTTCACTTTCGGATAAACTGTCAAAATTACATAGCATTACTCCTTGATAAGACAACCATGCATGAATTTGACCGTGAGCTCAAGGCATGTGATCCACTTGATTTCCCCGAATACAAGAAGAAGATCAAAATAGCGATGGAAAAAACAAAAATGCCCGAGGGGGTGGTATACGGATCGGCAAAGATCCATCAGATCCCGGTCGTGTTCGCGGCAATGGACTTTGGCTTTATGGGTGGCAGCATGGGTTCAGTGGTCGGTGAAAAGATCGCGCGCGCGATCCGCCTTGCTCGTGAACAAAAGGTACCATTGATAATCCTTTCGGCCTCAGGCGGTGCGCGCATGCAAGAAGGTATTTTCTCGCTCATGCAGATGGCAAAAACGTCAGCTGAACTCGCCCTCCTTGCCCAGGAAGGACTGCCTTATATTTCAATTCTCACACACCCCACAACTGCCGGGGTAATGGCGTCTTATGCTTCATTGGGGGATATTATTATTGCTGAACCAGGTGCTTTACTTGGTTTTACCGGAGCCCGGGTTGCTGAACAGACTATCGGTGAGAAATTCCCGCCCGGACTTCAACGGTCCGAATCGCTTCTCGCTCACGGCATGGTGGATCTCATTGTATCCCGCAAGGATCTACGTAATACTCTTATTAAAATCCTGTCGATAATCACCAAATATGGTCAAACTGCGACTCAATAATATCTCGAAAATATTTGGTAAGGATGTTCACGCTGTGCGCAACGCGCAGTTTGAGATAAATGACAAGGAATTCTCTGTTCTTGTCGGACCATCCGGTTGTGGAAAAACAACGATCCTTCGCTGCATCGCCGGTCTTGAACAAGTGTCATCCGGTGAAATCTTCATTGATAATCGCTGCGTCAACAATGTACCGCCAAAAGATCGTGATATCGCCATGGTTTTTCAGAACTATGCTCTGTATCCTCATATGACGGTCTACGACAATATGGCGTTCGGTCTGAAAATGCGAAATCATCCAAAGAACAAAATTGACGAACGCGTCAAAGAAACAGCACGCATTCTAGGGATAGAAAGTCTTCTTAAACGACGACCTCGGCAATTATCCGGAGGACAACGTCAGCGGGTCGCGGTTGGACGAGCTATTGTACGTCAGCCGAAACTATTCCTGTTCGACGAACCTCTCTCAAATCTTGATGCGAAACTGCGTGTGCAAATGAGGGCAGAGCTGTCCCGTCTTCACAAACGGTTCCAGACCACGATCGTCTACGTGACCCACGACCAGGTTGAAGCCATGACATTGGGGCAGAAGATCATCGTATTGAAGGATGGAGAAGTACAACAGATTGCTGATCCGATTACACTATATCAGCATCCAAGAAATATCTTTATTGCCGGTTTCATCGGCAGTCCGCCCATGAATTTCATTACCGGAAAGATCTTTGAGAAAAATAACCAACCAACCTTTCAAAATGGTTCGATTTGTGTGCCACTGAAATCTGATCTCTGTAAATACTGTAACCGCGACATCATACTGGGTATACGACCCAGCGATTTTTCCATGCAACAAGGGGCACCCATCACCATGACCGTCGATGTTGTTGAACCAATGGGAAGCGAGATATATATCTACGGTCGCTGTGATAAAGTTCCATTGTCTGCTCGGTTGATAACGGATGACTTGTATCCCCGGATCGGAGAGAACGTCACCCTGAAGATCGATACAAACAAAATATATCTATTCGATGCAAAAACTGAAAAGAACATTTCCTAAAGCCAACCGCCCCTTAGCAAAGCGGAGCGCACACCGCCGCATACGCCTGGCGATCATCGTTTTCATACCCTTGCTCATCGGCCTTAGCGCAGGTGTTCTCCTGTCTGTCTCACAAGACCTTCCTCCAGCCGAGGCGATATCGTTTTTTGTGCCTGCGGTCGCAACAAAAGTGTATGACGACCGCGATAGTCTGATCGGGGAATTCTTCGTTGAACGGCGAGAACTGACCAATCTTGATCGTGTACCGCACTATCTAAAGGACGGTATCGTTTGCATAGAAGATAAGATGTTCTATAAACACTGGGGTGTGGATATTCTCGGCCTTTTCCGCTCATTCATCGTGAATATCATGCACGGTCGAATTGTACAGGGCGGGAGCACGATCACCATGCAGCTTGCCCGTAATATGTTTCTGACAATGGAACAGACAATGTTACGAAAACTTAAGGAGATCATTCTTGCGATACGGATCGAACGAGCATATACAAAAGAAGAGATTCTTGAAAAATACTTGAATCAGATCAATTTCGGGCGCGGACGTTATGGAGTAGCGACCGCCGCGAAATACTATTTTAATAAAGAACCCTACGAACTAACACTCGGAGAATGTGCCCTTCTCATTGCGATACCGCGATCACCTGACCGGTATTCACCGTTTAACAACTACGACCTAGCCAAGCAACGCCGGGATTTCGTATTGAAGATTATGTTCAATGACGAATTCATCACCCCGGCGGAGTATGAAACAGCCAAGGCGGAATCTATAATTCTTGTGGAACAAAAAATCGCTAACCGGTTAGGTGAATATTTTATCGAAGATATCCGGCGATACCTGGAATTGAAATACGGTCCAGAATTCGTATATCGTAGCGGAGCCCATATCTACACCACGTTGAACACCAAGGCGCAGTTTGCCGCCGAAGCGGTCATAGAAAAGCATCTGTCCGGGATCGAGAAACAATACAAATTTAAGAACTCGAAAGCCCACTGGGACACCCTTGGCGGGTTCGATACCCTCCAGTATTCACCATATCTGCAGGGAGCAATGGTTCTGGTCGACCACACTACCGGTGAAGTTAAAGCGATGGTAGGAGGTAGAGATTTCTCTCAAAGCAAGTGGAACCGGGCATCGCAGGCCCGACGCCAGGCCGGCAGCGCATTCAAGGTGTTTGTTTGGACAACTGCATTTGATAATGGTTTCACACCCGCTGATATAGTTCTCGACCTTCCGATCGTCCTCGATATGGCGGGTATGGACAGCATTTACCGTCCAGCGAACTATGATCGCAAGTTCATGGGGCCAATCACCATGTCAAAAGCACTGAAGCATTCCCGCAATCTTGCGGCAATACGATTGATAAGGAATATCGGTCCCGAGCTGGTCGTGCACTATGCTCATCAACTTGGTGTTGAATCCCCTCTGCTCGCGGTTGTTTCACTAGCATTGGGAGCATGTGAGGTCAGTGTTCTTGAAATGGCAAGTGCAGTCGGCACGATCGCAAATTTGGGCGAACGTACTCCACCCTATCTCATCAGACGGATCACGGATAATAACGGAACACTCGTGGAAATGAATACACCACTACCCGAACAGGTGCTTTCGCAGCAAACTGCGTATGTCATGCTGAGTGCTATGCGTTCGGTGATTGAAGGCGGTACTGGTTATAAAGCCCGGCACTATTACCGGGGTCCGGCAGCAGGCAAGACTGGTACAACGAACAATTATTCTGATACATGGTTCGTAGGGATCACACCCCAATATTCATGTGCAATATGGGCCGGCAATGATAACAACGAGCGGATCTTCCGGGGCGCAACTGGCGGCGATGTTTGTGCACCGATATGGGGTGACTTCATGGCAACGTTCGATCCTGGATCGACCCAGGAATTCCCCGTACCTGCCGGGATCGTCAATTGCCGCATCTGTGAACAGACCGGGCTGCTCGCCAATGAATACTGTCCGGACCCGCGCATGTATACATTTGTTGCTGGAACTGAGCCATCAGATTCATGTGATCTTCATACCTTTGATCAGGAATATGAATACCATGATGATTTTGAAAAATATGGCGAAGGCGACTTTTAACCGGTAGCAAATTTTTTCATTCTACTTAGAAAGTAAACAATATACTCTTTGGCACAAGCAAGGAGATTAACACGATCACAATCAGAATGACCATGGTCGAGATCTCCCCGTTACAATTGTTGATCTGAAATTCAACCTTTTTTACTGGAAGCTGTTTAACATAATCATCTTCGCTCAGTATGATAATACCATACATCACGATGAACAACACCATAATAATCAACGCATAGATCTCCGGCGAATTGAAAAGCACTAGGACGCCCGCAACCAATAAAAAATTACCGAGATACAGGGGGTGTTTAAGGTATTTATACGGTCCGTTCGTGATCCTACAGGGAGTAGTAAATGATGTTTCACGGGCGGCTAAACCAATATACCCGGCTGCCCATACTCTGACTGCAAATCCCGTAAGGAGAAGCGCATATGCAGGGCCGGGTAAGACAACTGGTCGGGATAGCAACACAAGCAGAATAAAGAAAGGCACCGCGATCCACATTCGGTTCGTAAAGAGTATCGTACCAAGATTTATCAACTTTCTATGTTTCATCTATCAATTATTATTTGGGATTGGGAGTTTGGATTTTTTTGCTTCCCAACCGACATATGCCGGGAAAGGGATTTGAACCCTTACACCCTTACGGGAACTAGGTCCTGAACCTAGCGCGTCTGCCAATTCCGCCATCCCGGCTTGGTTGATTATATTCACTGCATGTGTGATGTCAATGAAACGTCAGAAGCTCCGTTGGGGTCAAATCTTCACATTTCACAAAACTAAGGCCTGGATTTTCTTATCAATCTGTTTAAATTGATCTTCAATTGAATGATTATTTTTAATTTTCTCTTTAAGTCGCTGGCGTAACATGCCTACTGCTGTATAATTGATCCCCCCCAGGAGTTCTCCTATTGCAGCCAAGTTTAAATCACAATAGCGATATAACATTTCTGCGGCAATTCCCCGTGCTATACCATAGCCATGACGATATCTGCATTTTTCAACAGAAATACCAAAGTGATCGTTTACACATTTGATGACCTGTACTGGGTTAACGAATTCAGTATTTATATTCCGGTAAGCCGGTTGTTCACGTACCGAACCACCTTTTAAATGCTTGTTCTGCAAACGAGATATGAATCCGTCGTCACCCAAAATCACTTGATAACGTACTTGGTCAAGAATGTTCGGTGTACCGTTTTCCAAACCATCAAATAAATAGTTCTTATACGGATTTGCACCGCCAATCATACTTTCAATCAGATCATAATTTATATAATCAAGTCTTCGACTCTTGCTCAAATATCCAGGCAGACTACTCCATTTATATTTTGTTAAGTATTGCCATTGTTCAGTTAGTGCAGATAACCGAGTTTTTCGCACTGGATTTAAATGGGTATAACGTGATAGTTCTAACAGATAATTATCAACATCAACCAGTATTGCCTTATAGCGACCTTGATACAGATGACCACAGGTCTTGTGATGGTAATTAAACCAACCAGTGTAACAAATATTGAACCGACGCATAAATTCGCTTAAGTTAGCATGAAGTGTCTCAACTACCAGGTGAAAGTGATTATGCATTAACACATAAACATGCAGATTCACGTGGTACATTCTTATCGATTCCTTAAGGTACAGAAGGAATTTTGAACAATCGTCGTCATCAAGGAATATCCGTCTACGCTCATTACCTCGACACATTACATGATAGAATGCTCCTGGAAACAATATTCTTAGCGGACGTGCCATAATAATATTGTACACGGGTCGCAGTTTTGTGAAATGTGAAGATTTGACCCCATCGTTATGATTCTGGAGTGTGACGGACTTTTGGATAGTGCTTGAATATGCGTTTATATAATAAAGGATACTCCTCTTTCCCACCCAATAATTGACCACATATCGGCATGGCTTTACCCGCGAGTTTTGTCATGGCGCTCGAGATGGTACGGATATCCCACTGTGCCGTTGGGTCCTCGCGTAAACGTGAAATATGGTATAGTTCCCGCAGGTTAACACTCATCAGAACTCTCCGGCGATGCGCATTGGTTAGAACATATGAGCCGATATGCGGGTAGAGTCTCTTGATCGTACGGTAGGTATTTTCGGTATCCCTGATAATCGCAATAAATGCTTCTTTCTCCCCGGCTTGTATCACTGATTCAGGGATCGTTACACCCAGTCGCGGATCATAATCCTGGCAGATCAAGGTCGCCATCCGGTGCCGTTTGAGCTGCCCAAAACACCCAGCAGATACGATAAGTTGATAGGTAAATATCGCTTGTTCGAATTCACGGAGCATGGTATCGTAGAGTTCAACATGTTTGCAGGCTTGTTTAAACAAATTATGTTTCTTTTTACTGGACATTTTGGCGATGGCTCGCCGGCAGTGGATGAGTGACATATCTGTAGTATGGAAGAGCAGCGCCGCAAGCACTTCATTATCTGCCTTCTGGGTGTGGGCGATAAGTTTGACGTGTGTCTCTTTACTGGATACTGGCGAAGATATGTTCAAACCCCTAGCATACAAGGCGATGTCCGTATAAGTCCTCGTATCGTAGACGCTCGCTTTACAGAATAAAAGAAGTGACGGCGCAATACGCGAAGCAAGTTCGTACAATCTATCCCCAAGCTCCCGCATCTCGTACATTGGGTGTGATGCGAACCGCCGGATTATAAGTTCCAGATTACGGGCATTCACAGTCATCCCGAGTTGTGCTTGTGTAGCAAGGGAGAGAATGTAGCGAGCATCTTCTTTTGCGTGGTTTTCAAGGAGCTTCTTGCCCTGCCTGGTACGTGATTTCTGTGGGTACTTCAAATAGTTGTTTGTAACGATCTTTTCGTATAAACGGTTATAGCATTCATTTTGCCGAGCTATGATCTTTTCGAAATCGCTTTTAAACAATGTGCTTTCGATCTCCGGGGGAATGACATAATCTCCCTTTAAAGTAACATACCGCTGGGATTTTTCTGTATAAGAACATAACCGATGGTGTTCCAGTTCTTCAACCGCGCGTCGTGAAATGCCGATGATATCAAAATTAAAGACCGCGTGTTCGGCAACTGAATGGTGTCCCATGCCGAAAATTATATTTCTGTTCGATGCACGTGCTTTCTCAACCTCCTTATGTGCCTGAGATCTAAGTTCATTCACTGGTTTTGGACTACGGCTTATGCGTGCATATGCAGCGGACAGTGTTTCCGGTGTCAATTTTTTGAATCCGGTCATGTTTTTAAGGGCATCGTAATCCACATTGAAACCAGCGAGTCTGATCCTCATGCTGATCCCTTATAACGGTATTCGATATCTCTGGCGATGGCGCGCAAAAAAGGAAGCATTTCTTCAGCAGTCTTACGGTACGCATCGATATCCAACCCTACAGGATCCTCGATCTCAGGGTTTCGTGTCTTCTGCTTGTATTCTTTAAGTAATGAAACCTTCATTTTTACTGCAGGTACTAACTGTCGGACATACTCCAGATGTTTTCGCGCCATAACAAAAATCGCATCCGCCCACATGATCAACGCCGGTGTAACAGGCTGGGATTGATGGCCCGCCAGTGTTCCACGGAAATCCCGTACCACGGTTTTGGCATGCTCGGATGCTGGCATGCCGAAACCTGGCAGAGTCCCGGCTGATCGCACTTCACAGTGATCTGGTTGTACAAAGGTTCGCAGGATCGCCTCGGCCATAGGACTGCGGCAGGAATTCCCGGTACACACGAAAAGCACGTTGAAGCGTATCCCGGCACTGATCCGTACGAATTCATGGTAAGCATCCTCGATGCTTTGTATCGGTATAACACCTTTTCGTGTAATGACCGGTGGCGTGCAGGTGCAATCGATCACTGTCGATGGATCAGAAAGTAGTGTCCCTCCGTTAATGACCAGAGGAATATCAGTGAAGTGTTCGGCGATCTCAAAAGGAGAGGTCAATGGGTTTTCACCAGACCGGTTAGCGCTCGTTACGGCGATCGGATGTTCATACATATCAAGGAGTTTTAATATAAATGGCATATCAGGAACTCGAATGCCGATCGTTTCCCCACTGCGGGGAAGTTCAATACCCGATCTTTTTTTTAGGATTACGGTAAGTGCACCGGGCAGGAATCGTTCAATAATTCGTTCATTGACGATCTTCACATAATGACTGATGCGGTCTTTGGCGATGAACAGAACGAATGGCTTTGTCTCCCGCCCTTTCAAGCAAGCCAGTTCTTCGACCGCTTTTTTATTTTGAGCATCAACTGCGAATCCATATATCGTATCGGTCGGCAATGCAACTATCTTGCCATCGCCCAACATAGTGCAGATGCGATCGATGGTTGGTGAATCAGTTTTAAGTGGCATGATCATGGAGAATTCCTGATGAGATCCCGTAAAGACGAGAGTTATTTGGTGTTACGATGGTACAGACGACTGGCAAATAGCGCGGCGTTCTTTGCACCGTGCTTACCGATCCCGAAACATGCTACGGGAACGCCACTCGGCATTTGCGCGATCGAGAGCAGAGAATCGATCCCACCGATCGTGGATGCCGGCAATGGAACACCGAGTACTGGAATATCGGTCATTGATGCAATGAATCCGGGTAGATGTGCAGCCAGTCCGGCACCTGCAATTATCGCGATTACTTCATCCTTTGTTGCACGTGCAATGATTTCGCGGATAGTATCAGGTTCTCGGTGCGCTGAATGAATGAATGTTTCAAACGGCACGGACTCCTTTTTTAATACGTCCTCGGCACAAACCATGATATCCTGATCGGATTTGCTGCCCATAAATATCCAAACTTTCATCCCGCTCCTTTCATATAAAAATCTTAAGACATTTCATCGTCGCCTCTTCCGTTTCATCTTCTTCATACCGGCATTACCAATGTCTTTCCGATAGAACATGTTTTTAAAATGAATCTTTTTTATCTCACTGTAAACGCGCTGCTTGGCGATCTTTAAGTTCTCATTTGTTGCCACTACATTGAGTACTCTCCCACCTGAGGTGAGTAATTTGGCATCTTCTTTCTTGGTGCCGGCATGGAACAACATGGTTCTGGCTGATAGCCGGTCTTTAAGAACGATCTCCTCACCAGTTCGGTAATCATACGGATACCCGCCAGAAGCCAGAACAACACAGATCGCCCATTCGTTCTTGATCTTAACATCGACATCAGCGAGCCGTCGATCAGCCGTAGCAGTCAGGATATCCGCAAGATTAGAATCGATCAGGGGAAGAATAACCTGGGCTTCAGGATCACCGAATCGACAATTGAATTCCAGGACTTTTGGTCCAAGCGAGGTCAGTATAAGACCGGTGTATAAGATCCCCTTATACTCAATACCCTGATCGCGGAGTGAAAGGACCGTGGGTTGAATAATGACCTGTTCAATGATATTAGCGACACGCTGGTTCGTTGGATAAGGCGCATATGCCCCCATACCTCCGGTATTCGGTCCACGGTTACGGTCGTACAAACGTTTATGATCCTGAGAGGATGGCAGGTACCGGATCGTCGAACCATCCGTTAAAATGAACACCGACATCTCCTGACCGGTCAGGAATTCTTCGACCACCACCCGCTTCCCCGCTTCCCCAAGCCGGTGCTGTACGAGGATTTCATCGATCTTCTTTTCATACTCCTTTCGCGTATTAACAATAAACGCACCTTTACCACCCGCCAGTCCCGATGCTTTTACCACGACCGGGAATTTGTTCACAGTCTTGCTATACCTTAATGCTTCAGCGGCACTATCATACACCTGGAACCGTGGTGCGGGAATGCCAAAACGGTACATGAAATCGCGTGCGAATGCTTTATCCGACTCGAGACGGCTGGCATTTTTATTCGGACCAAAAACCCGCAATCCGTTTTTGGTAAACTCATCAACGATACCCAGTGCAAGCGGTACTTCAGGTCCCACAACAGTCAGATCGATATTATTCTCTTTGGCAAAACGGGATAGGGCGTTGATATTGGTTGCCAGGATATTTACACAGGTGCCAAACTCGGCAATCCCGGGATTGCCTGGTGCTGCATAGATCTTCTTTACTTTCCGTGATCTATTCAGCTTCCATGCTAAAGCATGTTCTCGACCTCCACCACCAACAACTAAAATTTTCATCATGCTCCTCTTATATGTCTTTATTACTGTCCCAGTTCATTTTTGTTTTGATACAGTATATGCAATTCAAAATTGATGCAGCCAGGATCTACTTGATGCTCCGCATGATCTGCGTGAATTGCTCTGGCGAGCGCTCAATAATACTCCCCAGTACAATAAAATCAGCACCTGCATCAAGGATCGAATGTGCTACTTCCTTGTTCCGTATACCTCCGCCAACTATGAGCGGTATATCGATATGCTTTTTTACTGCATTGACCATCTTCTCGGGAACGTGTTGGGCAGCCCCACTGCCTGCCTCAAGATAGATATATCTCATGCCAAAATATTGCCCGGCAAGTGCATGAGCCACCGCAATTTCAGGTTTTGACCGCGGTATCGGCTTTGTCCCGGATATATATTCTACTGCTGTATAATTGCCGGATTCAATCAGGATATAACCGACCGGGATCGTCTGCAGGCGATACTCCTTGATCAAATAAACCACCTTCACCTGTTCTCCGATAAGATACTCGGAATTACGTCCGCTGAGCAAAGAAAGAAAAAATATAGCATCAGCATGGCAGCAAACCTGTTGAGAACACCCGGGAAAAATTATCACCGGTCGGTCTGCACTCTTTTTTACTGAACTGACAAATACATCGAATTGAGGTGATACTAGCAACGATGTCCCGATCAGAATTCCGGTGACACCCTCTTCACAGACAAAAGCAGACATTGAACTGATCTTAGCCTTTGGCAGACGGTCAGGATCAAAGAGTGCCAGAACCCCTGGTTTTTTTGTATTAAGCCGATCATATACAGAGGTAGTGCTCATTATGGACATTATACTTGTATATACAAAAAAATCAAGGTACAAGGCTTTTCAAGCGCGACCAGCTTTATTGATTGGCAGGATAATCATCCCAAAGGCACTCCTTGTTGACATGGGTATCAGGACTCCTATAATATTTCAAAGGAGCATATATGAATCCAATACGTATCTGGTTATTTCTAGCTATTTTTTCACAATCGTTGATCGGATTTTCCTGGTCAAGAGATTCCGCATATCTTAACCTGCGCGTGAACAACGATACCACCTCCCAGATCCAGAATGAGCAACAAATCATCATGAATCCTCATGATACGACCAATATGGTCGCGGTGTGGAGGGATTTCCGGCTCGGCTACAGGCAGGTCGCTTATGCATACACATTTGATGGTGGTTATACTTGGACCCAGGACCTTTTCGAAGAACCACAATATATATGGGACAGTGACCCGGGTATAACCGTGGATACTGCAGGCAATTTCTACGCGGTTATCCTGTCCTTCAACTCTACATCTGAACCGAATGGGTTATTCGTTTATCGATCTAATGATGGCGGTCAAACATGGAGCGGTCCATTCACCGTGATCAACGGGGTGGCTGGTGTATTTGAAGACAAGGAACTGATCGCATGTGATCGCTCAGGAGGACCGTATACCGACAATCTGTATGTTACATGGACACGTTTTTACTCGACCCGCATCTTCATGTCCCGATCTACTGACGGAGGTTCCACCTTTGCCAGCCCGCTGATCGTGAGCGACTATGGCGGCGTTCAATGGCCAGTACCCGTGGTTGGGATAAACAGTGAATTGTATATCGCTTGGGTACACTATTCTCCTGGATCGATCAAACTCGATCGCTCGACCGACGGCGGGCAGACCTTTGGGACGGACATAACAGTCCAGAACGTAACCTTTGTCCAGGGCAGTCTTAACGGCAATCTTACAACCTTCTCATTCCCTGCAATGGATGCGGATATCACCCATGGTCCGTATCGCGGCAATCTGTATATTGCCTATACTGATGATGCCCCCGGGTATACAGACACTGATATCTTCTTTACCCGTTCTACTGATGGAGGAACGAACTGGAGTACGAAAATACGGTTGAACGATGATACCCAGAATAATGGTTGTGACCAATTCCACCCCTGGCTCACGGTTGCACCGGATGGGTCGATCATCGTAGTGTGGCTGGACCGGCGGCTCGATGCCAATAATCTTTATATGGATCTTTATATGACCAATTCAACAGATGGCGGGAATACCTGGGCACCGAATGAAAGAATATCAACGGTTTCGTCTGATCCCACTGCCGGGGATGTGTTCCGATATCCGCTTGAACCACTGACCAGGGACCAACCGATCCTGTGCGCTGGTCGTGCCGGTCTGATCGGTGAGTATATCGGACTTACCGCATCTTCTGTTGATGATATTCATCCCATATGGACCGACACTCGGCTCGGGGATCAGGATGCGTTCTTTGCGCTTCGGGACTCTACATCACCGGCAATCCAGGATATTAACAGTTCAAAGATCTCTTCGTGTTTTACCCTGTCACCCAATCCTGCGACTGATCAATGCATAATACGTTGCCCCCCTGAGTTGTGCACTCAGAACGCACGCCTTGCCATCTATGATGTGCAGGGTCGCAAAGTCAAAGCGTTTCAGTCGGTTACGCCGTTTCAGATCTGGAACCGTATTACTGAAGATAATGCCCCAGCTGGGTCAGGGGTCTATTTCTGTCTGATCGTATCTGGAAAACATTCTTATTCGCGCACGCTTATACTCTATTGAAAATCGGGTTTTTTGCTCAAGGTCTGTATTGCCTTGACAATCAATGGTAAATGAGTAGAATGAATTTATGAAGGATATAACGAAAGTCCGTTTGTTCAAATACCTTACCCCTCAAGAGATCGACTGGATGCTGGTAAAATGGAAAACGCGCGCGATTCAGACCAATACAGTTATTGTTAAAGAAGGCACGACAGGTGACGAAATGTATATCATTGAATCTGGTCGTGTGGAGGTGTTTCTAACGCGGGGCGATGTTGTCCTTCTGCTATCGGAACTGCAAGAAGCATCTTTTTTTGGAGAAATGGCGCTGCTCACTGATAAACCACGCTCAGCAACGGTAAAAGCGAAAAATGACTGTCGTCTTCTCGCTTTGCGAAAAAAGGATTTCATGGATATCGTTGGAGAGAATCCCAAGGTTGCAGCGAAATTCCTCCTTGCCATGGGCGAGGACCTGTGTAACCGGATCATGGCAACCAATGCAAATCTGGAAAATTACTTCTTGATCAATCAGGCGATCGTGGATAATGAATCATTCCGCAATCTCTATATTTTGACCCACAAGGCCCCATCGTCTAGCGGATAGGACATCACTCTTTCAAGGTGGAGACACGGGTTCGATTCCCGTTGGGGCCGGTGTTCTATAACAATGAAGGAGGTAGTATGAAAAAACTTTTCTTCGTGCTGTGTATCATCCCATTGCTCGTATCAGCACAGGAAATAGGCTTGTATGGTGGACGGGGCATGTTCAAACTGCAGTATGCGCGCCCCCATAATATGGGAATGCTTTCTTTCCATATCGGCGCTCTGGAACGCTATGAGGAGCTTGAATCAGATCAGGGCGGGGAAACGGTCACGGACCGGCGGCATTTCTTCGATCTGACCACCGGATTATCCTACTCGATCATCGATTACATCGATATACGCGCGAATGTCAATCCCTTCATGAAATGGTGGGAAATGTCCAATTATCCCCTGGACCGCGGCGATCCGGATCCGGTGATCGGGTTCAAATCTATCCTCGTCGGAGTGAAGGTCGGCTACACGTTCGAGATCAACCCAGCCGATCCCCTGTATTATGCAGTCGGCGTTGACGGTTATATCGACTGGGGTCCTGCCCTTTCTGAAGATTGGTTCAATAATGCGCTGAACATGGATAAGGAGTTCTATGCGGATTCATTTGTCGGGGCAGCAGGAGCGACACCAGTCTGGCCGCGCTTCCCGCCGTATATCCCGCATAAACCGGATATTCAAGTTATGGGACTCTCTGATTTTCGCATCGGTCCGTTTGCCGCTCACCTTAACGTTGGATTCCTTTCCACGGGGGTCGATGAACGGCCTTATTATGTTGATACGAATGAATTCGTCCAGCGCTGGACACGACCGAACTTCGTGCCCCATGGTTTCGGTGTGGAACTCATACCATCAAAGGATTTTGTCATCCTCTTTGAGAGTTATGGAATGTTTGATACCGAGGCTCAAGAGGAATCACTCTGGGTCACGCCGGGTATGCGTATCGGTACAGGTCTCGTGAGCTTCGACCTCGGCTGCGACCTTGGTATTCTCAATCCCTCAGCGGATACAGACATGTGGTTCAAAGCCTTCCTCAATCTGTCGGCTGGCGCTGATCTGGTGAAAAAGGAAAAGATCCACATCCCGATCGCCAAGGTCACTGGACGGGTATATGATGCGAATACCAGCGAACCGATCCAGGCTACGATCAGCTTCCCGGGTTCAGACAAAGAAGCGATCCAGACTGCACCGGATGGAACCTATGAAGTGTCGTTCTCGCCCGGGAGTTACCGCTTCCATGTTGAATCATCAGGCTACCTGTGGAAGGAAAAAGCGGTGGTACTCAAAGACGGTGATCAGGTCGTGCTCGACTTCAATCTGAATACCAAACCAGTATCAAAGATCCTCGGCAAGATCTACGATGCCGAGAGCAAGGAACCGCTCGTTGCCCAGATCACCTTCCCGCAAACAACGATCGCGCCTTTCAGTTCAGGCACGGACGGTATGTACGACATCACGGTGGATCCTGGCACGTACCGCATCCATGTTGAAGCGACAAATTACCAGTTCAACGAGAAGGTCGTCACGATCAATAAGGATGAAACCAAGGTCGTGGATGTTGGTCTTATGAAGATCGGGGTTGCCCAGGCCACCTTGACCGGGAAGATCTCGGAAGTTGAATCCGGTAAGCCATTGCAGGCACAGGTCAAGTTCGTGGAAACAGAATATCCAGCGGCAACGACCAATCCGGCAACCGGTATCTATAAGATCACGGTTAAACCAGGAACCTATTCGGTCATGGTGGAAGCTCCGGATTATGTACCAGAGAGCGCACCGATCGTCCTTACCAAGGATGAAACCAAGATCCAGAACTTCGAACTCAAACCGATCCCCAAGGTCGGGGAAAAAGTCGTTCTCAAAGGGATCTACTTTGACTTCAACTCAGCGGTCATCAAACCTGAATCCTATGCAGTACTCGATGATGCAGCCAGGGTGTTCAAGGCAAAACCCAAGATGAGAGTGGAGATCAGTGGTCATACAGATAGCGTTGGTTCAGACTCGTATAACCAGAAACTTTCATATCAGCGCGCGAATGCAGTGCGTGATTATCTGATCCGCTACCATAACATCGAACCGGATCGCATCATTGCAGTTGGCTATGGTGAATCACAACCGATCGCGGACAATCGCACGAAAGCAGGTCGCGACCTCAACCGACGTATCGAGTTCAAAATACTCAGCTGGGAATAATCAATTACTATGATGAAAATACGGGGGCACTGAGTGCCCCCGTATTTTTCTAAATACTACTATATCTCTGTATCAGCGATCTCGTTCTCGATCTTATCCAGGAATCGTAGATTACCCACTTTTTCAAAAATGCGATTTGCCTCGATAAATACTTTTAGCGCGAGCTTGTATTTATTCTCCTGTTTATACGTTATACCCCTCAGGTAGTATATTTCCCCCAGTAAACGATTGTTCGGAATGGATTTGAGGATCTTTTCTGCCCGGCGATACTGATCATGAGCTAGTGCATACTTCTTCTTTGCGGTTAAGATCTTACCTCGATACATATGTGCATGTACCCTGTATACGATCGTATGTTCGCTGCGCAGGTAACGTGATATTCTGGTAACTGATTTACCCGCTTTGCTTATCTGCCCACTATGAAGCATATATTCAACCTCTTCCTCAAGACAATCGATCAAAAGATACCTTGTATTCAGTTTTTTAACGGCCTTCAATGCTCTATCGAGATAACGCTTACCGGTTTTTTTCTTTCCCTGCTCCCGGTAAAATTCGCTCAAACTGATGTTACTGAATATAATTCCCTCAGGGAAATTCATTTCCTTTGCGATCTTCAGTGATTGACGGAAGTGCAGCAGTGCTTCATCCAGCATTAATCGGTTGAATTCGACCGCTCCAAGGTTATTGTGCAGGTAAACGATCGTTCGTTTTGCTCCAATAAGTTTTGCTTGTTTCAAAGCCCTCATATAATATTCTTCGGCTTTGGCAAGATCGTGATGCGCATAGAGTACGCCGAGATTATTATAAACAAGTAGTATCCCCTGCTGGTAACCTATTTCCTCGCAAAGCCTGAGAGCTTGATTGTTGAATTTCTCACACATGCGTATATTGAAACGGCTCTGATAGCTGATCGCAAGATCGATATAACAAGCCGCGATCCTTCGCTTATCACCGATCGAACGACGGATCTTTAATGCCTTTTTTATATACTCTTCAGCATCATCCAGTTTCCCGAGGCGCAGATTGATTACACCGAGGATGGTATAGGTATCGCTCAATACAACCTTACTCAGCTGTTTCCTTTTTTTCAATATCTCTTTGCATTCGATCGTTGCTTGAGAATATTCAGCCAGGCGTGTATGGAGCCATGCAATATCTGATAAAAAAGTATACATGGCATTCGTGCCATGGGTCAGCTGCAAACCGTTTTGATAATACTTGAAACTCTGCTTGTAGTCACCCATTTCTTCATATACTTTACCCAGACGCTCATAGGTTTTATATGAATTCGGATTGATCTTTATACATATATTTAAAACATCAACCGCTTTAGCGTACTCCGCGGTCAGGATGTAAATTTCTGCGAGGGCGAATTTTGTTTCGAATATCTCCTCTATGTTATCTTCATACCGAAGGGCGTTCTCAAAGAACTTTGATGCCAGACTATGTGCATAGTTATCCTTTGCCTTGATCGCAGCCTTTTTGGAATAGTACAATGCTTTATATGGTTCATTGGCAACACTGAAATGATGTGCGAGCTGTTCATAAAAGTTAGGTATCATGTTGCGATACATGATCTCGATGGTTTCACCAACATTCTTATGGTATTGCATGATCATGCGACGGGGGATCTTGGTATATACGATCTGCCTAACGATGTCTTCAGAGAAGAAATAATTTTCAGTCGTACGTTCCTTGATCAATCCTAGCCGCACGAGCTCATCAAATGCGTCCATGATCTGTCCAACATTTCGTTTGCATGCCATGGCAATGACCTCAGCAGTAAATTCCTGTCCATACACGGCCGCAAGTTCGAGATACTGTTTTATCTCGGGATCGAGAAATGTAAGTTTACGGTAGATGGTTTCTTCGATAGAACTCGGGATCGTAAGGTCGATCTTTCGGGCAAAACCCCATTCCCGACCATTCCAGTACATCTTCCCGTTTTGTACGAGTTCACGCAGGATCTCTTCGATATAAAAGGGATTACCCCCGCTCTGTTCATAAATATACCGCACTGCAACCTGAGGCATCTTGCCTGATATCGCCTTTAATAAATCAGTCGTCTGTGCTTCGTTCAGGGGAGATAACCGTATCTGGGTATAGAGCTTTTCCCTCGACCAAACACCCATGAAATCAGCAACCGGGGTGTTTTTCATCTCTTCGATACGATAGGTACCGAATACCCTCACGGTTGGGTCTATGCTTCGAATAAGAAAATCAAATAACTCGCAACTTGGGCGGTCAAGCCAATGCAGATCATCGATAAGAAGGAGTGTTAAAACATTCGCATGTGCTCCGGCAAAATCATTGAGGAATTTAGTAACTGCATGGAATAGACGGTATTTATCAAGACTCTGGGTCCCGGACACTTTGACCATACTGCCAACCGAAAAGATCTTGGCGAGTTCAACCTGGTTAGCCTCCTGCATCTGCTGAAAAATCCGTTGCACATTGCTATATTGTACGGTGATTAACTCGTTGAAAAGGTTCTTGAAAGGATGGTACGGCACATCTGCCAGCGCAGCGTATGCATTCCCACGCAATAGTTGTGCTTTTATCATACGGTTCTGCACCTCGCCAACGAGCCGTGTTTTACCAACACCTGCTTCCCCGGCAATAAAAAGCGCTGGCCGGTCCTTTAACTGCCCCAAGCACCAGTTCGCTTCATCATCCCGTCCGATCGTAACAGTACATGGTATTTCTAACTTTTTCTGGATCACCTGTTTCGAACCGATCCGGTTCTTCCCCTGCTTTTTTGCCTGGTACATGAGATTATCAGCCTGTCTTATCAGAGCGTCCACTGTCTTGCCGTCATCCGGGCATACCGAATATCCAATGCTGCAGTGTATTGTATGATTCTGTACCTTGGTTACGTTAATGCTGTCAATTATCCGCTGGGAAAGTTCGATCGTTCCCTTCTCGTGGGTGTTGGGCATGAGAATGATGAATTCATCACCGCCATAACGAACGAGATTATCAACTTCCCTGATGTTCTGCCTGAGGAATGCCGCAAAACCCACCAGGACTTTATCCCCCTCTAAGTGACCATAATTGTTGTTGATCGTCCGGAAATCATCGAGATCGAGTAATATCAATGCGAATTTAGTACCAAAACGGGCTGCCCGCTTTGTTTCATTATCGATCCAATTATATAGAAAACGCCGATTATATGAGCCAGTCAGCTCATCAAAATACAGTTCTTTCATACGTACCTTACATTATATCATTATCAATTGGCAAGTCAATTGATAAATTCTAAATTCTCAGCACCAATATTTTACATTACCGTAAAGCACACATCAGCAGAACAGGACATCAGCATGAAGGATACCAGCATACCAGAAGATCAGGTTTCGAATCTTATGTCCTGGTACTCTGATGTGCTTCCCGCTGATATTCAGGTATCCTGATACGCCTCTGTTTGGAATAGGGTAGTTTGCTCAGAATCTAGGATTTGCGAAACTGTTTCGCCGTTACTCGTACCTCAGTGCTTCAATCGGATTGAGTGACGCCGCTTTACGCGCTGGGTAGATCCCGAAAAAGATGCCGACCGATGCAGAAAATCCGAATCCAAGCAGGATCATCCAGAATGAAACCGCGGCCTTGAGCGGTGAAATTGCTGATATCAGCGCAGCAAGCATTATGCCAAAAAGGATACCGATGATTCCGCCGACCAGCGCAAGAACAATCGATTCAACCAGAAATTGGGAGAGGATATACTGATTGGATGCTCCGACTGCTTTGCGTATGCCGATCTCCCGGGTCCTTTCTGCAACCGAAACAAGCATGATATTCATAATACCGATACCACCCACTACGAGCGATATCGCGGCGATCGCAACGATCGCGATGAAACCGACATTGGTGATATTCTGGTACAGTTCCATTAAGATCTGCTGCGTATTCAATTCAAAATCGTCCTCCTCATTAAATCCCAGACCGTGCCGTCGGCGCATGAGTTCTCTGATATCATCAATTACCTGTTCTGGATTTTGACCTGATCTTGGCCTGATATCGATGGAATATCCTCCATATACTCGCGAATAGATAGAACTGGTATTGCGGGGGAAGTATTTTTCGAAGATCGTATATGGTATGAGAATAAAGTTATCCAGGCTGTTCCCGAGGAATGATCCTTTTTCCGCGAACACACCGATGATCTTGATGCGATGCCCATCCAGGTAAAGATCCTTACCAACTGGCGTTTCGTCGGGAAATAATTGAGCCGCAATATAGGAACCAATGATACCGACTGAACGTCGATGTAGCACATCATCCTTGGTCAGATCTCGCCCGCTCTCGATCGTGTGGTTATTCACCCATGCATAGTGCTCGTCAGAGCCGGTAATTGACGGACTGTTCACCTCATTGTTCTTATATTTGAGTTTTGATAACCGGCGTGAGATGTCGGGAATCGCGATCTCAACCGATGGTAACGCGGTGATCGCGATCGCGTCATCAGGAACAAGGTCTGGACGGTCGGCAAGCTTATCAAGATCCCGTTCCCCGGTCGAAACCCAGGTGAATTTCTGCAGATAGATAAGATCCGAACCGATCGATTGCACCTGCTCAGCAATACTCCTGTTCAATCCCTCGATCAAAGAAAGGATCGCGATCACAGTTGTGACACCGATTATGATCCCAAGAGTCGTAAGGAATGAACGCATTTTATGGGTTTTGAACGTCTGAAATGACAATGAAATCTTAGCGAGTAGGTCAGTCACGAACTATCACTCCGTCTTTTAAACGTACTAATTGTTTTGCATGATCAGCGATGGCTGGATCATGGGTGACCATGACCACAGTGTTCCCCTCCACAACCAGCCGGTCGAACAGATCCATGATCTCAGCCCCGGTGGTTGAATCCAGATTACCAGTCGGTTCATCGGCAAAAATGACCCTGGGATCATTGACCAGAGCACGAGCGATCGCAACGCGCTGGCATTCACCACCCGACATTTCATTGGGCCGGTGATACATACGATCACCGAGACCGACTTTTCCCAGGATCGCCTTTGAACGTTTCAGCCGCTCCTGTCTTTTTATACTATTGTAGATCAACGGAAGAGCAACATTATCCAAAGCAGTAAGGCGCGGGAGAAGACTGAAACTCTGAAAAACGAATCCGAAGAATCGATTACGTACCTGCGCCAGTTCTTGATCAGTGTAATTGGAAACAAGTTTTTTTTCAAGGAAATATTCTCCGGATGTGGGTGTATCAAGACAACTTAGAATATGAACGAGTGTTGATTTACCTGAACCGGATGCCCCCATGATCGAAATATAGTCATTTACGATAATGTTCAATGAAACACCATTGAGTGCATCAACGGATACTTTCCCGCGCCAGTAGGTCTTACTGATGTTGACTGCCCGGCAAATGATCGCCTCAGAATCCATTATATCCGTTTTTTAATCGCCTTTTTTACACTCCGAAGGGAAGTGTTCTCGTTGAAGATGGAATCTGCTTCTTCAAACTTGCATTTTACTGATTGACCATCCTTTAAAGTAGAAAGCACACGATAAGGACCAGAGATAACTGTATCTCCAAGCTCCACGCCCGTTACGATCTCTATCTCAGTGTCACTTGACACGCCGGTTTCGACTTCCTGCAATACCGCTTTGCCATCCCGAACTAGATATACGCTTTCAACGGTTTTGTCCTCGATCTTCCGCTTCCCTGAGGCCTGGATCGGGATTATCAATACATCGGTTTTCTCGCTTGTTATGATATCGGTTTTCACATTCATCCCTGGTCGCAACATCGGAGAGACCTCCTTTAATTCTATCTCAACCTCAAAATCAGTAACTTTCTCAGTCGACAGTTGACTCGTAATCGGCATTAAACCAACCTTGGTTATACTACCGGAAAAAAATGTATCCGGCATCGCGTCCGCGACCACTTTTGCATCCTGTCCTGTTGAGACAACTGGAACATCCGTCTCATCGATAGTTACGACCGCGATCATCGTTGACATATCTGCTATCGTCATCAGGACCGTACCCTGATAGTTCATCGTCCCCATAACTGCAGTTTCCCCTTCTTCAACGTTGATCTTCATGATCTTTCCTTTTATCGGTGCATAGATCCTTGTTTTTTTATAGGCATCAAGAGCCTGCTCATACTGGGTTTTTGTTGTCTCGTAACTCAGTTCGATCTTCTCGTAATTTTCCCTGGATATCAACTGTTTTTCGAATAATTGTCGTGCCCGATCGAAATCTTGTGCAGCCTGCTGCATTTGCGCATATGCAAGATTGCGACTGGCCTTGACTTTGACATCATCAAGTTCGATAAGAAGATCACCTTTTTTCACATTATCGCCTTCTTTAAACCGTATTCGTACGATCCGAGCGATGGTCTCGGCGGAAATATCAACCTGGGACTGTGCGCGTAATTCCCCAGATGCAGTCACAGTCGACACTATTTCACCTTTCTGGGCGACAACGGTCTCGACTTCGGTACCGGATTTTTGCTGAGTAAGAGTAAGAATAATAATGATAACCACAACGACAATACCCCCGACCACAAAAATAAGTTTTTTCATCATTTCTCCTTCACATACGACAGCGATGCCAGCAGGTAGGAAAGCGTGGCTCGCTGAATATAAAAATCACTTAATGATGAAGTATAGGCAACACGTGTTTCGTACAGATCTTTCTCGGATGACACAAAATCAAGAAATGATATGATACCGAGTGCATATTGTTCTTTGGCGATAACTGCTGCCTCGGTCGCGGCATCAAGACTCTTCACAGATAACTGTACCTCATCGAACGCCTGGAGCAAGGTTGCATAGGTGGTACGCAGGGATTTTTCAGTATCATATAGAACGCGCTGTTCTGTATAAACCTGTTTCTTGAGCTCTTTTCGGGCTTTTAAGTGATCGAAGATAAGTGACTTCAACTCAAAGATCGGGAGAGAAATACTGATCCCATAATTCCTCGATGTATTGTTTCTTATGTGTTGAAAATCGAAGACCAGGGAATCAGATGAATAGTTGTAACCGAAAAAGAAATGTACCCGGGGTAGCATTGCTAGATATGATGCAAGTAAGTCCAGACGCGCCGCGGTCCTTGCTTGCGCGGCAACAAGAATGTTATAATTGACCTCTGACAAGACGGACAGGAGTGAATCCAGTGGGGGAAAAACCGCGCTATCAGGTATAGCAAGTGAATCTGTCGGATAAATATCATTGGTTTCACCGATGATAGATTTCAACTCCTCGTTCGCGGTGATCTGAAGTTTCCGAGCCTGTGCCTGATCGCTTTGTGCTCTAAGGAAAAAAACTTCACCCTGTAGTTTTTCGAGACGCGACGCTGCTCCAAGTTTGTATTTAGCCTCGATCAGTTTCAGATTCTCCTCAGCCCGCCTTATTGCGATCTCAGATGATCTCAGGAGTTTATGTGCATTAATAAGATTATAATAGGTCGTTTTCAATTTCAAGATGAGTTGTGCGATCTCAGCCTCATGCTGCAATTGTGTTCCGGACACGGTTTTACGGGCGATCAAGACCGAACTTACGATATCCAGATCGAGTAATGGCTGATTAAAGGTAATGGTTCCGCCATGGAGATCGGTATCAATGGAATTGTATGTAGTACGTGTATAGGTGACATTAGAAGTAATCGTAGGAAGGAGATTGCTCAGTGACTGATGGTATAGGATCTGTGTTTTCTCCAGCGCAAGTTTCGATTCATAGTATACAGGACTGTTGGAAAAAGCACGATCGATCACCTGCTCCAGGGACAGAGAATCAACCGGCAATTGCAGAAAAAGCAAGAAAAGAATCATCAGCGCTGGACCATACGGTTATCGCGGACCGCTACCAAGCGACTGAAGTCCGATGCCAATAAAGATCGAAATGAACCAGATGATGAGCACGAGTATATAGGCATTCTGCTTTTTCACGTTGCTGACCAAAGAAATTCCAAGCGCGACAAGAGCCATTTCCCATAGTATGAAAAAATCAAAAGCGCTTAAGAACCCATAGAGAAATGATGTCCTCTCCAAATCCTGCGCGAGAAGGGCAAGTGATGTCGTTACAAAGGGGGATTTAGTTATTGCCATCAGGATCAACCTAAGGATTGAACCGGGTATCGTGACCAACGAAGAATAGCTCACCACTGTCAACACAACTTTGTACCCACTCGTTCCACCGAATAATGGAATGAAAAGATTAAGGATCAGCGTAAAAAGAACCAGACGGATCGCAAAGACTATAGCACCTGCAATACCGCCAGCAATTACGGGTATCGGACCACGGGCTATCTGCATTGCTTGTTCGATCTGCTCCTCGCTCATTCCACGTTCGCGCATCATTTCTTCCTGCTGGCCAAGAGCTTCAGGACTACCTCTTGTGATTAACACTGTGGATGCAGCAGTAAGAGCGATCCAGATGAGGATAATGATAAAAGGCATCGCCCACTGGGGTTTTTCTTTTAGACTGCTGAATACCTTTGTGGGAGACCAGAATATATTCATCAGTGAACCCATATCGACTCCTTATAATAAACACCCTGACAAAATATCATAATATATTTAAGAACCACACCCCTATATAGTATATACGTACGGGTTGGTCATAAGTTTCATTATATATCCACATTCTTTGTGCTATGAACAAACAAAGAATGATTTTAAGTGTACACATTTCTGGAGAAAAAGCAATCGACAGTTGATCCAACAATTTTGCTCGAATGATCAAGAAACAAAATCAAAAATGAACCGTTTTATACCACGCGCAGTGCACGATGCAGCTTACATCAGTACATTATACCTTGACAAATTTTCATTTATCACTATAATAGTGTGTTTTAAATTTAATTAACACTAGATGCAACAGCAACGACGCAGGGGTAAGGAGTTTTTCATAACAGTAATGAGGAGGTATAATGAAAAAAGTGCTTGTTTTTGGTAAACCAACCTGTCCGGTGTGCAAGGATGCTCACAAAAAGGTTAGATATTTTAAAAAGAAAAAAAATTTTAATGCTGATATTCTGTATTATGATATGGACACAATCGATGGGCTAACTGAAGGTGCTTTTAATGAAGTCAGCGACGTGCCTACGGTTATTGTCATTGAGAACAAAAAGGAACTCGCACGCTGGATCAAAATACCTCCTGTAAGCGAGGAGTTTCTTCCGTATTTAGTATAGGTATATAAACACATAACGCTTTACATCCCGCTTTCATACATATACAATACCTCAAAGGATGGATCATGACGGTACGCCAATTATATAAGAAGTTCGAAAAGGTCGAATGTCTGATCAAAAAGCACCAACGTCTTGTGATCGCCCTGTCTGGTGGCGTTGATTCCAGTCTTCTGCTTGCGCTCGCTCATAAAACTTTGTCTGATAGCATCTTAGCCATAACGGTTTCATCTCCGTTCATTCCTGCGCACGAAATCAAGCATGCACGGATGGTTGCCCGTTCATTCGGGATCAAACACATAATAATTCCGGTATCGTTATTGAATAACAGAAAAATTACGGTAAATGAACGAAACCGTTGTTATTTTTGCAAAAAACTCATCTTCGGACAGATGTTGAAAATCGCCAAGAAACACCGGTCAATGATCATTGAAGCCAGCAATTTGGACGATACGAAGGATTTTCGTCCCGGTCTTCAGGCACTTAGGGAACTCAAAGTTCTCTCCCCGTTCATCTCGGCCCGGATAACGAAATCCGAGATCCGTATTCTCGCCAAACGATTCGGTCTTATAACTTGGAACAAGCCCTCGAACGCTTGTCTCGCAACACGCATACCGTACGGTATCAAGATCACACTGGAGATCCTGAAGCGTATCGATCGTGCCGAAACATATCTTCATAACCTGGGTTTTTCTATCGTGCGGGTACGGGATCATTCCCCAATTGCCCGGATAGAAATATTACCAGCTGATTTTTCACGTTTTATTCGAAATCGTATAAAAATTGTACGTTATTTGAAACGGCTTGGATTTAAATATCCGGCACTCGACTTACAGGGGTACAAAACTGGAAACCTCAACTAAACCAGCACGACTAAAGGATTTTGCCCGATCGCTGTTTAAGATCGGATTGATCGGCTTCGGGGGTGGCATTGGCATGCTTGCACTCCTGCGTCAGGAATGCGTGCAACGCAAGAAATATATCACTGACGACGATCTGTGTACGGGTGTTGCCATAGGTCAAATGCTGCCCGGCCCCTTCATTCCCAATTATTGTGAATATATCGGTTACCATCTTTTTGGTATCAGGGGATCGCTCGTTGGTGCTATAGCCCTTCTTACTCCATCATTCGTGCTCATGTGTATTCTTTCCTATTTGTATTTAATGTACCAGACCCTGCCTGGCGTTACTTATATATTCAAGGGTATCGGCGCGGTTATTACCGCGATTCTGTTATGGGCAAGTTATGATATGGGAAAGGTACTCATCAAGGATACCAAGGGAGTTATCATCTTTATTTGTGCCTGTGCCCTGTTTCTCCTGAGATTCGATCCGATCCTTACGGTATTGATATGTGGAGTATTCAGGATCATCCTCGACCGTGTTTCCACCCGCTCCACGATGTTGCTTGCAATACCACTCTTCGCGTTCGACTGGAAAACCGCGCTCAAACTGGCCTGGGTGTTTTTAAAGATCGGCGCGATCATTTTCGGCGGCGGGTATGGCGCAATACCGTTCATCAAGAACGAGGTCTGTACGGTGCATGGTTGGCTCACTGCGCGCGAGTTCATTGATGGTGTGGCGCTCGGTCAGATGACACCAGGTCCGGTCGCGATCACCGCGACATTCGTCGGGTTCAAAGTCATGGGTTTTCCCGGTGCGTTGATCGCAAGCATCTGCATTTTTCTGCCATCATTCATAATGCTTCTCATCCTCGTACATATTTACAGGAAAATCCACACGAATAGTCTCGTACTTTCGTTCTTTAACGGGATTAAATCAGCCGTTGTGGCTATACTTTTAACGACCGGGTTTTTGTTTGTGAGTCTTAACTGGTTCACTATCCCTTATGGCATTTTCGGGTTTGTGATACTGATCATCCTGTTGTTCAAACGGGTAGAACCAGCATTGCTGATCCTAGCCGGGGCAGTATTCGGTCTGATCGTTGGATGATCAGTGATATATACGGTAGATCTTCTGGGGTTCTTCCTTGCCCTTGACTTTGATAAGCATGGGTTCTGAGAACTTGCATTCCAGAGAACATTCCTGGAAGGCTTGCTCTGAGATGATGATCTCCCCGCCACTGGCGACTGCCTGTAAACGGGACGCGAGGTTCACTGAATCACCGATAACAGTATAATCAAGCCGATCTTTGGTCCCGATATTACCTACGACAACCTCCCCGGCATGGATACCGATACCAACATGGATCGGTTCTTTGTCGTGTTTTGAGCGTTCACAGTTCATGCTCTCAATGGAGCGCTGGATATCGATCGCCGCCTGAACCGCCCGGTCGGTATCATCCGAATGGGTGATTGGAGCACCAAAGATCGCCATCAAACCATCCCCCAAAAACTTGTCAATCGTCCCCTCGTGCGCGAAGATCACATCGGTCATACTGGTGAGAACATCATTAAGAAATGCGACAACTTCATCCGCGGGCAACCGTTCGACCATTGGCGTGAACCCGCGTATATCGGCAAAAAATACGGTTACTTTCCTGCGTGTACCTTTTAACGTCTCAAAGTACTGTGAAGGATTCTTGAATATCTCTTCAGCAACCTGGTGGGATACATACCGCCGGAAGGCATCCTTGATCTGTTCTTTCTCGTACAGACTCTGTGCCATCTGGTTGAATGCATCGGTCAGATCACCTATTTCATCATCCGATCGTTTGGCTATTTGCGGTGCAAGATCCCCCTGCGAGATCGCTTTGACAGCGTTAACGAGTTCGTGAATCGGTTGGGTTAGATAGTTTGAAAGCAAAAGGGTTCCAAATATTCCGACAAAGAGACCGATCACCGAGATCAATATAAGCATGACCTGCATACCCCGCGTGATCTTGGTGATACGCGTGGTGTCAATACCGACACACACGCGACCTACTTCTTTTTTCCCGGCGATAAGGATCGGTATCGTAACGGTATATAGCCCTTCAGGAATTGAATATACACGGAGTAACTTTCCGACCAACCCGATATCATTATGAGCCCTGATGATATCGTTGTTATCAACAATGCAGGCAAAAACAACACCTTCATTCCTTACTGCATCAGTCACCAATCGTGTCAGGTACAAATCATCGCTGGAGATCAGTGGATCCTCGGCACTAAGAGTGAGTATCTGCGCAACAAGTTCACCCTGAAGTTTGATCTCGCTGGTAAGGGCGTTGCGGACCCGGTCCAGCGTGAACCAGAATGTAACTCCGGTTATCACGAAGATTAAAAGAAAAATCAGTATACCGAATTTCAAACGTACCGGGACTCTCACGCATGTAGTATAAACAGAGGATAAAGGGTGTCAAGAGAACGCAAAAAAACCATGGTTCTGTTGACACCAGAGGAATTCCAAGTATACTTTCCCGTGAGGCGGCGTAGCTCAGTTGGCAGAGCAGGAGAATCATAATCTCTGTGTCAGGGGTTCAAATCCCTTCGCCGCTATTATCTACTTATGCACAATATTACTCAGTATATTCATAGAACCGATGATCTCGGTAAATGTGTAAACGGTATTTCCCGACATCTGACCTCTCACAGCGATAACCTGAATGAGCTGACCACAAGATTAGAATCTCTGTTCGATCTGTTTTCCCGGGGCAATGAATTACTCAAGATCATGCAGCAGTATTCTTCCTCTCTGCAGCAGGATATTAACAATGTAAAAAGAGTGCATTCCTCATACCGACAGACGGTCGAACATATTGCCCAACATATGGGATCAGTGCAGGACCACCTGAAGTCGATCACGCGTTTACTCACAGAATTACAGAATAATGCTGGAGCGTTTGTCTCCTCGGCTCAAACATTGGGTCATCTGGCAAAAAATACCGAGATAAGAGCTTATCATGCGCAAAAAGAAGGTAAGGGTTTGGGTATCATCGCAAAAGAGTGTCTCACCCTGGCAAAGCAGGCTCAATTACCATTCCATGATTTTCACACCGTTCTAAAGAACCTCCAGGGTATTGCCGAGCCAGTTATCCAGGAACTTCAAACGGTCCTGGAACTTTCTCAATGGTCACACCACTTATTCGATACATCACTTACTACCCTCGGAACGATCGACACAGCGACCGCGACTCTTAATACGATCGTCAGTCGTATCGAGGAAAGCAGTAAATTAAGCCGAGAATTACAGGATAATATTGATAAAGGCCTCGATACGTTGAAAAAACAGATGGTATTGTCGCTCACCACCATTGATGATCTGTCGATAAGATGCTCGCATATTCGTTCCCATGCCCGTATACTGGAAACTCTCAGCTCTATCACTGATAAAATGATGCCTGAACACAAATTTGACCCGGTGGTCATTACGCGGGTACAGGAACAATATAAACATTATCTCGAAGAAAGTATCCGGGCATCAAGCCAATTCACAAGTACAAAAAAGATTCCGACTTTCTCCCAGGAAATCTACAAAAGCATTCAATCGATGCATGAACAGATCACGGTATTGGATTCTTCGGCCCAAGACCTTATTGCATACCGTGACAATGTGGGTAGTGGCATGACTGAAGTGATATCATTAGCTCAGCAGATCACGAATTTTCTGGATAAAGCACAGACAATGAATGAACACCTTAATGGTCTCGGTAATGATCTGCAAACAGAGGTGCTCGATATCGAAGAACTTATTCGGTCAACAACCAAGATCTTTAATCAAATGAAGACACTTACCACGTTTGCTCGCATCGAAGAGGGGAGGAGTGAAGCACACCGTGCTATTATTAAGCCCATTGTACAGAATTTTGTTGATCTCGAAACTGAAACAGAACGGGCTTTTTCTCGATTTGCCCCAATGTTATCTGATCTAAGGAAGGATATTCAGTTTTTACGGAGCCACTATGTAATCGCCCGTCCCGAAACATTGAAATACCCTGACTATTCCAAGATCAGACTATTCCTTGATGATCTCGTGCGGGTATTTGCGGATGAACACCAACAGATCAAGAATATTGTCACGGCAACAGAAGAACTTTTCCAGAATAACTTTCTGTTAGAAAATGACTGGAACACTTTTCAGGCAGTCACCTCAACGATCCATGATATCACCCGAACATTTGCCACTTACAAGACTGAATACCATGCTCCCGCAACAACCCGCAAGCGAACAAGGGTGGTAATGTGCCTTTCCAGCGATCCAATCACATTCCTCCCGGATAGAAAAACTGACATCACATCACATCAGGTGATCTGCAATATGTCCTGTGGTCTGTTCCAATTCGGTGAGGGCGTTGATGTAATACCAGCTTTATGTGAGGACTATACGATATCCGAAGATGGTCTGGAATATACGATCACGATGCGTGATGCCATTAAGTACCATACCGGCAAACCGATCAGGATCGAAGCGGTCAAAGAAGCTTTTTTTAATGCACTGAACGGTCCTAATTTTGGTCTATTTGATATGATCGACGGGGCAAAGGATTTCATCGCGACCAAAGACCGTAAAGCGCTTGGTGTCCAAATCCTAAACAATAGAAAGATTTCAATACGCCTTGAATATCCATATCTCCCCTTTCTTGCCAACTGTGCAACCAATATCGCTGATCCATATATCGCTGAGACAATACCGCACACAACAGGACCTTTCCGTTTGATTGAATACGAACCGGGCTCGCATATCATCTTCGCCGCCAATGAACATTATCATGAAGGCAGACCGCCAGTGGATGAACTCCATTATGCGATCATCGAGGATGAAACCGCCCGCTATCCAGCCTTTAAACAAGGGACGATAGATGTATTCCAGCCAACCGGCGAATCCCTGAACGTTCTGCTCCGCGAGCAACCTCATGTTCTCATGACTCTACCCGAATTGTCGATTCAATATTTCGTCATGAACTGTCAGTTAGAGCCTTTCAACAGAGTTGAGGTCAGAAAAGCGATCTGCCATGCGCTGGATGTACAAACCATGGTCAACCGTTTCAGCCCAAAGAACGCAATTCCAGCAAAGGGCCTGTATCCTCCTTCTATTAACGTTTTCAATCCCGGAGTCCAGAATTACAGATATGATCCGCCGCGAGCGCGAGAATTAATGACCCGATCGGGTTACAAGAACGGTCTACCTGACGTTTATACGCTGGATGTGCGTGATAGCGCTTCAGTGATACAACGTGCCGAGTTTGTAAAAGCAAGCTTGACAGACATAGGTATTAGAGTTAATATTAATCCTATGCCTTGGAAAGAATTACTGGCAAAACAATACAGTGGTGATTCGTTGTTATCATTCGGTGGATGGATAGGAGATAATGGCGATCCAGATAATTTTGTTTATCCCTTATTTCATTCCAGTTCGCAGGGTCAATCCGGGAATACTTTTTTCTTTTCATCGAGTGATCTTGATGGGCTCATGGATCGTGCACGAAAAACAAGAAACGTTGAACAGAGAAACCAGCTTTATCGGCAAATGGAACAACAGATCATTGACAAAGCACCATGTGTATTCTTGTACCATCGTCTTCAAAATATCGCCGTAAGGAAGGAAATCACAGGCTTTAAACCCCATCCGCTGGGATTCTGGAGAGCACATCATGTGTGTTCATCACGAACTGTGCATTCAGGCAAATCCAACCAAAGAGAGAATGACCGTAGACCTGTTCACCTGGTTTCGTAGGAGGTGGTATGGCAAAGAAAGATGATGATATCGACATTTTAGCTGATCTTGAGCAGAAACTCGGTCAGATGGAGGAAACAGAAAAAGAGATCGAGGCAAAAAAGCATGAACTGAAGGCAATTGAAGAAAAAGTGGCCACTGCTTATGCCACACAAATGGATGTTGCCTCTGAGGTTGAAAGTCTCACCAAAAAAATCGAAGAACTCAAGAAAGAAGAAAAACAACTGCAGGATTCATTGACCTCCATTGGCAAAGAGTCCAAAAAAGCAGGCGCTACGCAAAAAGACGTATCACGCCTGGAATCCGAAAGAAATGATCTCGAAAAAACACGCAAGGAACTGCAAAAAGAAATAGATAAATTAAAGAATGAGCGCGATAAATTCCAGGACCAGGTATCCGATCTTAAATCCCGGTATAATGACATGAACAAAGAGGTCAGTACGATCGAAAAAGATCTTAATAAGAAACTAAAAAACCAGAATGATCAAGAAAAACAGTATAACGCGATAAAGGTCAAGACTGATAAGTTACGCGATGAATATCAAGAATTAGAGGATACGTTGCGCAACGCGCTTGCCGATCTTCGTACGACCGAAAAAGATCTGAAGATCATGACTGAGGAAAAGAATGCCCTTGGCAAGGAGCTGGACACAATAAATAAAAGCAAAGAAAAAGAAATCAGCATCGTCGAGAAATTGCGCAGCGAAGTTGAGACCCTGACTTCGACCAAAGATGAGTACGAGGAAACGATCGAGCAGTATAAAAATGAACAACCTCAACTTGAAGAGTCGCAGGAAAAATTAAAGAAAGATATCGACGAGAATACTACCTTTATGGAGGATCTTGAAAAGGAGATCGCGGAGCTGACAAAGCAGAAAGAGAAGCTCGAACATGAGAACGAGGAATTCACTAAACTCAAGGAAGAACATGACAAGGTAGCTGAAGACCTGAAAGGCATGAAAGAAGAAGAAGCCGAGCTTGTTTCCAACATTTCTCAATACCAACTTGAATGCGGAGATATGGAGTCGACCTTCAAAGATCTGGAAGAAAAGTATAAAGAACAGAAAAAAGAAAGCAGCCAGATCGTAAAAGATATTACAAAATTCACAAAAGAACTGGAAAAACTAACTGAAACAATATCCAAACTACAGGGCGATTACGATGAGCTCGAACCGGTGGTAACAGAATTGCAGACAAAGGAAAAAGAACTCAGGAAGATCGAACCCGAATACGCGAAGATAAAGGAAGATTTTGATGAACGAAAGCAAGAGGCAACCGAACTGGGCAAATCGATCGAACAACTGAAGGGCAAGATAAAAGAATTAGAACCTCAAGCAAAGGAGCTCGAGAAAACAGTAAAAGAACTGACAACGCAGAACAGGGGTCTTGATAAGGAAGTTGCAGCAAAACAGAAAGGCCTCGACAAAATAACAGCAGACCTCGAAAACAGCGAAGATAAACTGAGCTCTATTGATAAAGAATATCATGATATGACTGCCTCCTTGCCAAAGATGAAAGAAGAATACGAGGATATCAAACTTGCCATCGAACAAGATGAAAAGGTTAAACAACTCCTCGACACACGTAAAAAAGAATTATCCCTTCTAGAGGGAAAGATCAAAGAACGAGAACAGAAGATCGCCAGCCTTGAGGACAAACTCGGCAAACTCGAGGAAGAGGAGGAAAAGGCTGTCGCAGAATTGAATAAAGAAACCAAGGAACTTTTGAAAAAGCGTGATTCTTATGGCACTGAGTTATCAAAACTCGAGAACAAAGTATCCGCTTTTGAAAAGAAATTGGAAGATCTCAAACTGCAATATTCCGAGATCGGGGGCAAGATCGAGAATGCAAAGGTACTTGAGCATGATATGCTCGCCAAGCTTGATAAACGTCGACAGGAACTCGTCGATATCAACAAAGATATCGATGAGAAGGATAAGGCCCATAAAGAGTTGGAAAAATGTAAGGAAGAACTCGCCGCACTCGAGAAAAAGAAGAAAGAAACAGCCCTGTATGTCGCCAAGAGCGATGAACTGAAATCAACGATCACGAAACTTCAGGCTGAAAGACAAAAACTTGAAAAAGAATGTGACACAAAAAAGAAAGAACTGGAGAAAACAAAGATCTTTATCGCGCGCCTACGGGAAGCTCAGGTCGACAATGATTCCAGTTCCGGGAAACAGGGTAAAAAGGACCAGATATCCTTCTAGCCTTCTGATTGTACTCTCAACCGTGTTTTTTCGTATCATAAAAACTTTCCTTACCTACAAAGAATATTTATAGAGTTATGAAGTATGTCTCCATGTTCATAGGTTGTGTGCTCTGTGGGCTGAGTTATGCTGTTTTTCTCATTCCACACCAAATCGTCCCTGGCGGCGTGACCGGGATAGCAATGATCCTATTCTTTCTTTTCAAAACACCGGTCGGCATCATCACGATAGCCCTGAATATTCCACTCTTTTTTATCGGCATTAAAACATTAGGGTTAAAATACGGTATTCAATCTGTGATCGCGATCATCTGTACGAATCTGCTAATTGACTTTTTCGTGTACACAGTCAAGATCACTTCGCCGACCGAAAATATAATTCTTGGTGCACTATATGGTGGATTATTGCTCGGTTTAGGATTAGGTCTGGTCTTCCGGGGCGGTGCGAGCACCGGGGGTACTGATATCATCGGCCAAATATTATCGAAACGCACGAACCTGTCGGTTGGCATGTGGATCATGATTACGGATTTCGTGGTCATTACGATCGCGGGTCTTACCACGCTCAGCATTGAAAAAGCTTTACTCGGGTATCTTGCATTGTTCCTGTCCTCCAAAGTCATTGATCTCGTACTCGAGGGTATGGACTATGCGCGTGCCATATTCATTATCAGTGATAAGCATGCTGATGTTGTGGAACAGATATACAAACAAACCAGGCGCGGGGTTACTATCCTCGATGGTTTTTCACCATACACAAAAGAAAAACGCCCGGTAATCATGTGCGTTATCACCAAAAAGCAGACCGCACTCTTCAAGTCCATGGTACAGCACATCGATCCCAAAGCCTTTATGATCGTAACCGATGTGTTCGAAGTACTTGGGGAAGGTTTCAGGCGGCGCGTCTAAAACCTTCAAATACGAAATACTAAGCACTAAATGTTGAGTAGCAGCGCATATCTGACTCCTTAATCATGGGTTTATAGCAGCGCATGTCTTACTCTTTTATTTCCGTGAGGTGTATAATACTTCAGAAAGGAGATAACATCTCATGGA